>JAESGH010000040.1_pt1 | contig 283133 bp, 253 predicted proteins | sample 9269641 | NCBI WGS metagenome assembly JAESGH01 (sample SAMN14515345, study PRJNA621665) | algae metagenome | isolation source: Phormidium tanganyikae FI6-MK23 and co-occurring heterotrophs from granitic... | place: USA: Fort Irwin, California | collected 1998-05-24
CTCCATATCCTGGGCACGCTGGACAAACCTGATAAAGGAGAACTGTCTATCGACGGACAAAAAATTTCTTTCAACTCCGACAAACAGGTCGCGGCCTTCCGAAATCAGCACATCGGCTTCGTTTTCCAGTTTCACCACCTGCTTCCGGAGTTCACCGCCATCGAGAACGTTTGTATCCCGGCATGGATCGGAGGCAAGAATAAAAAGGAAACAACTGAAAAGGCTTCCATGCTTTTAAAGACACTCGGACTGGGTCATCGACTGGAACATAAACCCATGGAACTTTCCGGTGGAGAACAGCAACGCGTTGCAGTGGCAAGAGCCCTGATCAATGATCCCAAGATCATCTTTGCGGATGAGCCTACAGGAAACCTGGACTCGGCCAACGCACGCGACCTGCACCAATTATTTTTCGACCTGCGCAAACAATTTGCCCAGACATTTCTTATAGTTACACACAACGAAGAACTGGCTTCCATGAGCGACCGTATCCTTCATATGAAAGACGGATTGATCGTTCAGCCTGTTGGTGTGTAATCTGTTCGATTAATTAATACCCTAATTTCTACACATAAACATGGCTTTCAGGATCTATACTAAAACAGGCGATAAAGGTAAAACGGCACTCATCGGCGGAACAAAAGTTCCTAAAAGCCACATGAGGATCGAAGCCTATGGCACCGTAGATGAACTCAACTCTTTTATTGGACTGCTGATCGATCAGCTGAACCTGATCAATTACTTTTCTTCCGAAACACAAACACTGCGCGCTATACAGGATCGTCTCTTCACAGTCGGATCGACATTAGCATGCGACCCAGATAAAGAGCCATCGATGAAACTTCCGGATCTTAAGGAAGAAGATGTTCATCAGCTGGAAGAACTGATGGATAAGATGGATGAAGAACTACCGGAAATGAGGAACTTCATTCTTCCGGGCGGACATGTTGCTATATCAACCGCCCACATCGTTCGATGCGTTTGCAGAAGAGCAGAACGTCATTGCGTATTGCTGATGGAAAACGATGAATTTGTCAGTGATCTCGTCATCAAGTACCTGAACAGGCTCAGTGATTACTTCTTTGTGTTGTCAAGGTACATCGGACTGAAAATGGAAGTTGCGGAGATTCCCTGGAAGCCGAGAGGTTAAATAAATACATAATTGCACCAAATAAAAAGCCTCCACACTATGCGGAGGCTTTTCTCATATTAAAAATTTGACTATTAAATATGTCCGTGAACCACGGCCTGATTAATCCTGTCGGTTTCAATTACTCCATCTCTCAACCTGATCACCCGTTTTGCATGATTGGCGATGTCTTCTTCATGCGTAACCAGCACCACTGTATTTCCTGCTTCCTGGATCTTTCCGAAAATATCCATGATCTCGTCTGATGTTTTGGAGTCCAGGTTACCTGTTGGTTCATCCGCAAGAATGATGGAAGGATTGTTCACCAGCGCACGGGCAATCGCTACACGCTGACACTGTCCGCCCGATAATTCATTTGGTTTGTGGTGACTTCTATCTCCCAATCCTACTTTATTAATTACTTCCATTGCCATTTCGATGCGAGTCTTTTTAGGGATGCCCGCATATACAAGTGGTAAGGCTACATTTTCTGCAGCGGATAATCTTGGTAACAAATTAAATTGTTGGAACACGAAACCAATTTCCTTATTTCGAACCGTTGCGAGTTCATCATCCTCCATTTTGCTCACGTCATGACCGTTCAGGATATAGGTGCCTGCGGTAGGAGAATCGAGGCAACCGAGAATATTCATGAGCGTACTCTTTCCGGAACCGGAGGGTCCCATTAAAGCCACGTATTCATTCTTCATGATATCCAGTGAGATCCCTTTTAAAACAGAGATCGCCTGTTTTCCCATGTAATAACTCTTGAGAATATTTTCGAGATGGATGATTGACTGCATATGACCAGGGCTGTTTTGATTATTTTTTGATGACCTGCGGAACTTTGAAATAAACACCATCGGTGTCGGGAGCATTTTTCAGTCCCAGTTCCCTTGATACCGAACCGCGGATTTCATCTTCCCTGTAATTATCGGTAATATCACTCATATGCAGAAGAGGTTCTACACCGGTGGTATCCAGTTCATTGAGTTTTTCAACAAAACTGATCATTTTCTGAAGGTCAGACTGGATAGCAGCTTTCTCCTCTTCATTAAATTTCAATCTTGCCAGGTTGGCCAGGTTATCGACCAGTGCATCATTTACTTGCATGCAACAAAAGTAACAAACTGGGCAGGAAAGAAAAATCCTTTATTTGAATGGTAGAAGACTACGAAAATGAACCTGAGAAAATGCCAAATCACCTTATCTTCGCCGCCTTACTTTGAGTACTAAAAGTATTCCTCGAGGAGATCAGATTTTTGGGTGTCCGGTAAGTTTAGAAGGAATTAAAGTCTAATAATGGAGAATAGCAGCAAGAAACAGGTTGTAATGAGCGGGATCCGGTCGACCGGCTTCCTGCATCTCGGGAACTATTTCGGAGCAATCCGTAACTATGTGCGTATGCAGAATGAATACGACTGCTACTTTATGGTGGCTGATCTGCACTCTCTCACAACGCATCCGGATACATCAGAAATTAAATCGAATGTTCACCGCGTTTTATCCGAGAACATTGCCTGTGGACTTGACCCCGAGAAAGTGGCATTGTATTGTCAGAGCCATGTTCCCGAAACTGCAGAGCTGTACCTGTTTTTGAATATGCTTGCTTATAAAGGTGAGCTGGAAAAGACTACTACATTTAAAGATAAGGTTCGTCAACACCCGGAAAACGTAAATGCAGGATTGCTTACGTATCCTGTTCTCATGGCGGCGGATATATTATTACATCGTGCAGTGTTGGTACCTGTGGGTAAAGACCAGGAGCAGCACCTGGAGATGTCAAGAAACTTTGCAAACAGGTTCAACCATCGTTACGGTGATGTTTTCCCTGAACCCTTTGCATTTAATTTCGGGGAAGAACTGGTAAAAGTTCCGAGTCTGGATGGCACCGGCAAGATGAGTAAGAGTGAAAATCAAATGGCCACTCTTTTCCTTGCTGATGAAGATGAGATGATCAGGAAGAAAGTGATGAAGGCCAAGACCGACCAGGGACCAACTGAAAACAATTCACAGAAGCCCGATTATATTGAAAACATTTTCCAGTTGATGAAGCTGGTGAGTGAGGAAGATGTATTGAAGAAATTCGAAGCGGATTATAACAATTGTGTGATCCGTTATGGAGATATGAAGAAGCAGCTTGCAGAGGATATGGTGAAGTTTATAACACCGATCCGCGATAAGGCTGAAAGCATCCGTAACAATGAAGCCTTCCTGAAAGAGGTGATGGAAACGGGCGCAGAGAAAGCAAGAAAAAGTGCACAGGAAACCATTCGTCGGGTTAAAGACGCAATGGGATTAAATTATTACTAAGAAGATCGTTTCCATTATGGCAAAGTCCCGTAAACCCAAACACATTGCAGTTGCAGGAAATATTGGTGCTGGTAAAACCACCCTCACTGAACTGTTGAGCAAACATTACAAGTGGATCCCGCAGTTTGAAGATGTGGATCATAATCCATACCTGTTCGACTTTTATGATGATATGCCGCGCTGGAGTTTCAACCTCCAGATCTACTTCCTGAACAGCAGGTTGAAACAGTTGCTTGAAATCCAGAGAGGAACGGAAACAATCATCCAGGACAGAACCATTTATGAAGATGCAAACATCTTTGCGCCGAACCTTCATGAAATGGGACTGATGAGCAAACGTGATTTTGAAAATTATTTTGAATTCTTCCAGACATTGAAGTCGATGGTACAACCACCCGACTTACTGATTTATCTCCGCGCATCTGTACCAACACTGGTAGCGCAAATTCAGAAAAGAGGAAGGGAGTATGAAGAAAATATTCGTCTCGATTATTTAAAGAGATTGAATGAATATTATAACAAATGGATCGAAGGATATAAGGAAGGTCCATTGCTGGTAATTGATATTGATAAGAACCAGTTCCCGGAGAATGAAGAGCATTTTGGTGAGATCATTACCAGGATTGATTCGCAGTTGTACGGGTTGTTTTAGGGTTTTAATATTCGGAATTTATTTCACGCTAAAGTTTATTTCACGCAGGGCGCGCAGGGGAGCAGAGGGGGGTCACGCAAAGCACGCAAAGGAGCAAAGGCTCGCTACGCTCGCGGGAGCAAAGGCTCGCTACGCGCGCGGGGAGATAAAGGCTCGCTACGCTCGCGAAGGAATGGGTTGTTATCGTCTTTGTTTCAAAGAACTCTGTATAATAAGAAAGCTGAAAAAGCAACTGCTTTTTTAAAGAAAAATGCCTTTCCTGATACTATTACAAAAAAGAAGAAATAGTTCTTTTTAATTCTTTCCCCGCTCGCGAAGCGAGCCTTTGCGCTCTTATTACCCTGGCTTAAAATAATCCTCTGCGCTCTTTGCTCCTTTGCGACCTCTGCGTGAAATAAACTTCTGCGTGAAACAAACCTCTCCTAGAAATAAACCTCTGCGTGAAATAACTCTCTGCGTGAAATAAATCTCTGCCTGAAATAACTGTCCCATCTACAGGAAACTCTAAACAAACTCACAAACACTTCCTAGAATTCTTATACTTCTCCCAATTAAAACTGGTAAGAAAAGTATAAGCCGCATCCACTCCATACTTGAATAACTCTTTTTTGTCATCATCATCAATACTGAACTTCAGCCATCCGAATCTTTTATGATCATAATCGATATAGGAAACCAACTGATTGAAATCAGGATTGCGCATAATAAAATCATTATCCAGGCAATGTGCCGACGACCAGAAGATCGCTCCGACATAATCCAGGAAACCACTGGTGCTGTTACATCTTGACCGATCATAACCGATCTTCACCCCAAACGTAGGGCTCGTCGGTTGTGCATTGTAGTTATGAAAGATATCAATCGGAAAATTTGAGATTATACCCCCATCCACAAACACGACTTTCTCCGGTAAGGTTCCAACAAAGTTGACTTCCTTCTTCCATCTTTCAATTGATGCATCATCACTTGGAATATTTTCCAGTTCAAAGGGTTGAAAGAAAATCGGGATTGACATGGAAGCTCTTACAAAATCAGCGGGGTTCACATCTTTCACCGACTTCCAGTAAAGTGGAGCTAGTCTTGGAAATACCACTTTTGTTTCTGTGGTCACTTCTGCTGCAACAATTCCAAGTTCTGCAAAATATGGATCCGCGAATTCTTCATCAGTTACGGGTTCGCCGGTGCTTCGATACTTTAACCCTTTCGGTTTTTGCTTTCTCAATTCAAGAAGATCATTGTACGAGTTGATTTTTTTTTCTTTAAGAATATCTACTAGCCAGTCATGAAAATGTTTACCGGGATTCAGTCCTTTTTTTTCATTGGAAAGATTATCAATTATACACATGAAATACCATGCTCTTCGAAGTGAATCTGTAAATCCTGGCCCATGGCCAGCCATATGGGATGATTGCTGAATTACATTGTTGATGAAGTTTTTAGCATCGGCATCACCATCCATGAAGTCCTCAAAGTTTTTATTCCGGATCTTTTTCTCTATCCAGTCGGATCGTTTTTCATTGATCGGTCCGCAGGAAAGAAGTAATGCCATGATTGATCCTGCAGAAGCTCCGCCAATGGAAAGAAATCTTATCCCGATACTTTCAAGCGTATAGAGATATCCGAGTAATGCAATGCCCAGGGTTCCTCCCCCTTCCATCACCAGGTCTACATACTGATTGCCTTCGTCATCGATAATATCAGATACGACCGGCTGGAGTTCCTTAAGTTTTTTGATCTTATCAATGACAGATGGTTGGTTGCTGAGAGAAGTCCTTCCCATGCAAATTAGGTTTATCCTAATTTAAGCATAAACTCTCACAATGGGAATTACTTCAAAGGACCTTTCGGATAATTCTTATAAGGAGAGGTAACCTGTAATAAACTATCGATCTTATCATTCCATTCCTGTTGTACTGCAGGATTACGGGAATGATCTGTTTCCCGATCATACTGTTGCTGAGAATAGGTAAGTTCATTCACCATGCCCTGGTAAATGCGATTGATATCATCCCCGATAGTAGCATTGTTGAATTTGTATTCCTTCAGTTCCTTATTAAGTTTTCTTGCATACACTTCCGTAAGGTCAAAATGTTTTTGTTCGTGCGCTAGGATGTAATCATTTTTGATCCTTCCCCATGATTTCTTTTTATCGAACTGGCACTTGATCGCAAACTGCAATCCTGTTTCATTATAACCAAACTGTGCATGGATACTGCTGTGCGTCAGTGCAGCTTTTCCTGTGGTAGTTTCAACATTTCCCTGGAAATCATCCCAGGATAGACGGCGCTCATCGCTCCAGTCGATCAGGTTAGTTGAAATCAGTGCATATAAGATGAGCAGTAAATGCATATCGTGAAGTTAACGATGTGCAGACTCCAATCGTATCAAACCATTTTAAAATTTTGCAAATAAAAACTTCAGTGGGTTGAAAGGGAAGTAAAATGAAAAGCTGCTAAATAAAAAAGCCCCCGGAAATCCGGGGGCTCGAGCAAACAATCATAGCGGCCCAATCAAAAGATCACAGGGGATGCATTCATAATAGCGTCATCAACTCCTGATTCATATTTTTTAAAATTCTCAACGAACTGTTTTGCAAGCTTGTTTGCCTGTATGTCATAGGCCGATTTATCGTCCCAGGTATTACGCGGATCCAGTAATTCGGATGGTACGCCAGGACATTCAGCTGGCATTGAAACCTTAAACACACTGTGTTGGTGATAGTGAACATCATCAAGTTTATTACCCAGCACGGCACTGATCATTGCGCGGGTATAGGATAATTTCATTCTTGATCCTACACCATATGGTCCGCCGGTCCAGCCGGTATTGATCAGCCATACCTTCACCTTATTTTTTCTCAGCTTTTCTCCCAGCATGCTTGCATACTTCCCTGGGTGCAGCGGAATGAACGGAGCTCCGAAACATGCACTGAAGGTAGATTTAGGTTCTGTGATACCGGCTTCTGTTCCCGCAACTTTTGCGGTATATCCGGAAATGAACTGATACATTGCCTGCTCCTCAGTGAGCCTGGAGATCGGAGGCAGCACGCCATAAGCATCGCAGGTCAGGAAGAAAATATTTCTTGGAATATTCCCGATCGATGGTTCCATTGAATTGCTGATATAATTCAGCGGGTAAGAAACCCTGGTATTTTCAGTGATCCTTTTCGAACTGAAATCTATTGTATTCGTTCCTTCAAAAAAAGTTGTGTTCTCAACCAGGGCACCCGGACGGATCGCATGAAAGATCTCCGGTTCCTTTTCTTCACTCAGATCGATCGTCTTTGCATAACATCCACCTTCGAAGTTGAAGATATTGTCGCCGGTCCAGCCGTGCTCATCATCTCCAATCAGTTTTCGTTGGGGATCCGCACTCAGTGTGGTTTTCCCTGTTCCACTCAGTCCAAAGAATAAGGCAGTATCACCCAATCTTCCCATGTTTGCCGAACAGTGCATACTCAATACATTTCTGAATTGAGGAAGCAGAAAATTCAGTACAGTAAAGATTCCTTTCTTGGTTTCACCAGTATATCCCGAACCTGCGATCAGGATCATTTTGTGTTTGAAACTGATGATGGCCGCATTGTGCTGTCTCGTTCCGCATTCTTCCGGATTCAGTTTAAGATTAGGAGCCGAAAATATATGCCAGTCGGGAGTAAAATTCTCCAGTTCAAACTGGGTAGGACGGATGAACATGTTGTAGGCAAACAGATTTGTTGCAGGCTTTTCGGTTATAACGCGAATGCCTAAACGAAATCTCGGATCAGCACAGGCATAACAATCCCGAACCCAGAGTTCATTCTTCAGATTCAGATGTTCTCTGACCCGGGTGTAGACTTTCATGAAATTCTCTTCCGAAAAAGGAATGTTGAATTCATTCCAGTGAATGGAATCAGCAGTGATCTCATCCTTCACAATGAATTTGTCTTTCGGACTTCTTCCAGTAAATTCACCGGTCTCGATCACCAGCGCGCCGGTATCATTAAGGTGTCCTTCACCACGACGAAGCGTGTCCTGCACAAGTTCTTCAGCGGGTACCTGGTAGTGTACCGTGTTATCGCCGGTAATTCCTACATGTTCCAATTCCTTTTTAGGAAAAGCAATCGTTAATGGCATAAATTGGGTATTTGCTCTTTTGGTTCGATATTTTTCAAATTCGATGGCTAAACAACACTCATTATTAGAAAACATCTAAGAAAAGGCAAGGTAATAATTTTTTCAAATCAGCTAACGAATGTTAGTTTTTATTTTTGAAACAGGAATTCTCAATATCTTCCCTGCATGAAATATCTGCCACTTAACAACAGGATTTTCACGACCAACAGGGAAAGATTTATCGGCAGGATGGATTCGAATTCCATCGCCATCTTTAACAGCAATGACGAGCTTCCTTCAAATGGAGATGCGATCCACAGGTTCAAACAGAATTCAGACCTATTCTGGCTGACGGGCATCGAGCAGGAAGACACTATGCTGATCCTTTTCCCGGATAACCCGGATCTAAAATACCGGGAGGTTTTAATATTGGTTCGTCCCAATGAATTGAAGGAGAAATGGGACGGCAAAAGACTCCGTGCACAGGAAGCCCGCGATATTTCAGGAATCCAGACCATTGTTTGGCTGGATACGCTCGAAGGTTTGCTTCAGCCATGGATTCATTTAGCTGATACCATTTATCTCAATACGAATGAAAACGACCGCAAGGCCAACCTGGTCCCGGTTCGTGATTACCGTTTTGCCGCGGATATGCGTTATCGCTATCCACTGCATAACTATAAAAGAAGCGCCCGTATCCTGAAAGACCTTCGCTCCGTGAAAACTGCCATGGAGATCGAAGTGCTGCAACAGGCGATTGACATCACCCAATCCACCTTTGAAAGGGTAATGAGGTTTGTAAAGCCGGGTGTGATGGAATACGAGATCGAAGCGGAGATCGTTCATTCCTTCTTATCGCAACGGGCTACCGGTGAAGCTTACGGAAGTATCATTGCCAGTGGCGATCGGGCACGTACACTCCATTATGTATCCAACAACCAGGAATGTAAGGATGGAGAATTAATATTGATGGATTTCGGTGCGGCATACGGTGGGTACTGTGCAGACCTTACCAGGACGATCCCTGTGAACGGAAAATTCACTGCGCGACAAAAAGAAGTGTATGATGCCTGTTTGCATTTGCATGATTATGCAAAGTCATTACTGAAACCAGGTATCACCATTCTGAATTATACCGATATGGTTGGGGAGGAAGCAGGAAAAACTTTTGTAAAGATCGGATTGCTTACTGAATCAGATCTGAAGAACCAGGACAAGGATAATCCTGCATACCGAAAGTATTTGTATCATGGAATTTCCCATCATCTTGGAATAGATGTGCATGATCTTGGAACCCGTACGGAGCCTATTACAGAAGGAATGGTTTTCACCGTAGAACCTGGGATTTATATTGAGGAAGAGCAAATGGGCATCAGAATCGAGAATAATGTATGGATCACAGCAAACGGTAATGATGATCTCTTTAAAAAGATTCCAATCACAACAGAAGAAATTGAATCGTTCATGAAACGTTCTTAATTTTCCTGTCAATTATTTCCATGAAACAGATCCCCAATATTGTAACCCTGTTAAATCTTGTCTTTGGTTTTATTGCTATCATACTGATCCTTCAGCCGGGTGAAACAATTGTTACCACTTCGGATGAAGGAAATTTTATCGCGCAGTTGCCCGAGAGGATCTGGTGGGGTTCTGTATGTATCGGGATTGCTGCTATCATTGATTTCTTTGATGGATTTGTAGCAAGATTGATGAAGGCATCTTCACCGCTTGGCGCACAGCTTGATTCACTCGCTGATGTGGTAAGCTTTGGAGTTGCACCGGGTTTGATCCTATATCAATTATTGCGCATCAGTTATATCCAGGAAGAAAGCGGGCTGGATACCTCCTGGATCGCATTTCTTCCGGTTGTATTATTTCCAATGGCCGGAGCTTACAGGCTTGCAAGATTTAATATTGATACGGAACAGTCGTACGGATTCAAAGGAGTTCCGATTCCCGCGGCAGGATTGGTTGTTGCTTCTTTACCACTCATTCTATGGTTCGATGATTTTGGATTCACGCAAATTCTCACCAACAAATGGGTGTTGTATGCAATCACAATTTTATTGAGCTGGTTAATGGTGAGTCGTTTACCAATGCTCGCGTTGAAATTCAGTAATTATTCCTTTAAGGATAATGCGGCAAGATATATCCTCGTGATAATTGCTGTAGTAGCGGCCTTCGCAGGATGGATCGCGGTTCCGGTAGTTTTTATTCTGTATGTGATCCTGTCCGTTTTTTCAGCGAAAAAAGTTGTTATAGCTCCGGAAAATTCTCTCTAGAACAAAATTTTGCCCAAATTGAAGTAGGTTTGCGGCATCAAAAATAATCTCATGAATTATACTGTACAGGTAACCGTAATGCCACTCAAAGATCTGTTGGATCCACAGGGTAAGGCGGTTATGGGCGGGTTGAAAAACCTTGGTTTGAATACTGTCAGCGATGTAAGGATCGGAAAACATATTACGCTGCAGGTGGAAGCTGATTCTCCTGAACAGGCTAAGTCGATCGGTGAAGAAGCTGCAAAAAAACTGCTGGCAAACCAGGTGATGGAATCTTTCGAGATCTCCGTAAACTAATTGAGACCGGCTGTTCATCAGCCGGAAACTATCATGCTGTATATTGTTCCCACACCCATTGGCAATCTCCAGGATATTACCCTGCGTGCACTGGATGTGCTGAAGTCGGTAGACCTGATCCTTGCGGAAGATACCCGCAACAGCAGCCGGCTCCTGAATCATTTCATGATCCAGAAACAGCTGACACCTTTTCACCAGCACAATGAACACCAGGTTTTGCAGCACCTCATCAACCAGTTGCTGACCGGTAAAACGATGGCAGTGATCTCAGATGCCGGAACACCCGGGATTTCTGATCCTGCGTTTTTGCTGGTGCGCGAATGTATCAAAGTGGGTATTAAAGTGGAATGTTTACCCGGCGCTACAGCGCTTATCCCTGCACTGGTTTGCAGCGGACTTCCAACTACCCGTTTTGCATTCGAAGGATTTCTCCCTTTAAAAAAAGGTCGACAGACCATCTTCAAAAAACTCGCTGAAGAGGAACGTACCATCATCTTATATGAATCTCCTTTAAGGTTGTTGAGAACACTCAACGATATGATCACGTATTTCGGTCCGGATAGAAAAATAAGTGTTGCACGCGAGCTCAGTAAAATGTTCGAGGAGCATGTTCGCGGAACGGTGCAGGAAGTGCACGATCATTTCAAAGAAAAAGGAGTGAAGGGTGAGATCGTGATCATAATTGAAGGGACTGAATAATTCTGATTTTCTTCATGGCATAAAATTTTGTAAGTAATCAACAAAATCTCGTGTTATGAAAAAGTTGTTGAGTTTATTATTTGCACTTGTTGTTACATTAACCGTCTCCGCACAGTTTCGCGATATCCCCGGTGCAGTTACCGATGCATTTAAAACAAAATATCCCGAAGCTTCCAATGTAGAATGGGACGACAGGATTTCCAGTTTCCAGGCTAAGTTCAAACAGGATGGAGCTCAGTATGAAGCTCGTTTCGATAAGAACGGAACATGGATTGAAACTGAGAAGGCGATCAAATTTGATGATGTGTCGGATGGTGTGAAAAGTGCGCATCGTGCTTCCAAGTTTTCCGATTATACCATTCGTACCGTAGCGGAAATTGAAAAAGCAAATGGTGCAAAGGAAATCAGGTTATACCTGCGCGAAAGTGCTATCAAACGTAAATATGTTTATTATACTCCGGATGGTAAATACCTGAGAGATGATACAAAGATTTAACTGATAGGATCCTTTTATTAGAATTTACCATGTAAGATTTAATAGAATTAATTCAATCACTCCATCATAAATCTGGCCGCTCTTCACAGGGTGGCCATTGTTTTTTCTTCTTCCTTCTAAAATTTTTGCCTTTTCTATCAGCAGAAAAATTCTATTTTGGGGACCATTCAAAATTTAATGCATGAATAAGCGATTATGGCTTGCCCTGCTTTGTGGAACTGTTTTTCAATTTGCAAATGGTCAGTCGAACAGGTGGCAGCAGCGTGTTAAGTACTCTATGGATGTAGATGTTGATGTGAATACAAATCGTATCAAAGGGAAGCAGAAACTGGAATACACCAATAATTCACCGGATACCCTTCGTCGGGTTTTTTATCATCTCTACTGGAATGCCTTTCAGCCAAACAGTATGATGGATGTAAGAAGCCAGGAGTTGGGAAAGATCAAACACAATGGCCGCCCGGATTGGGACGGACGGGTACGCGACCGCATTTCGAAACTTTCAGAAGAGGAGATCGGTTACCAGAAAATTTTCAATGTAAAGATGAATGGTGCGGAACAGAAATTCACTATTCATGAAACCATTCTTGAAGTAAATCTTTCCAAACCTATTTTACCCGGAACGAAAGTCACTTTCGACATGGATTATGAAAGCCAGGTACCGGCACAGGTTCGCAGGGCCGGTCGTGATGCAGCCAATGGCGTTCGTTACAGCATGAGCCAGTGGTATCCGAAAATGGCGGAATATGACAACGACGGATGGCATCCGAATCCATATGTTGCCCGTGAATTCTATGGCGTTTGGGGTGATTTCGATGTGAAGATCTCTATCGATCGTTCCTATATTTTGGGTGGTACCGGATATCTTCAGAATCCGCAACAGATCGGTTATGGATATGAAGCAAAAGGTACAAAAGTGAACATGCCATCAGGACAAAAACTTACCTGGCATTTCAATGCGCCGAATGTGCACGATTTCATGTGGGCTGCAGACCCGGATTATAAACATATTACCCGAACAGTATCAGGTGGTCGCACGATCCATGTACTTTATAACGCTGATTCCAGTTTCATGAGTGAGCAGTTCAGCAAACTCCGTGATGCTCAGAAAGCGAATTATGGTAATGATGTAAATAAATATTATGAGACAGTAGATAAGCAGTGGCAGGATGTTGCTGATGCAGCGGTCACTGTTCTTCCTTTCATTGAAAAAACATTCGGTCCTTATCCATACAAACAATATTCGTTTATCCATGGGGGTGATGGTGGGATGGAATACCCGATGGGCACCTTGTTAGCAGGTCCCGGATTAGGAACAGTGTTTCATGAATGGATGCACACCTGGTACCAGATGTTGCTCGGTACAAATGAATCATTGTATGCATGGATGGATGAAGGATTCACTGAGTGGGCAACTGCAAGGGTTTCTGAATACTACCAGAATGAAGTAACCAGGAAGAGACTGGCAGATAATCCTGCTGCACTGAAAAGAATGGATTCACTGGCGCAGGTAAAACCTTTACTGCACAATGATAACTATGACAGTTACTTCTACCTGGTTAAAACAGGTCTTGAAGAACCACTGACCACCCATGCGGATCATTTCAATACAAATCTTGCGTACAGCATTGCAGCTTATTCAAAAGGAGCAGTGTTTCTTAGTCAGCTGGGTTATATCGTTGGAGATAAAACATTGGATAAGATCATGCTGGAATATTATCGCCAGTGGAGATTCAAACATCCGAATGTGAACGACCTGGTGAGAATCGCTGAGAAGGAATCTAAAATGGAACTCGACTGGTATAAAGAGTACTGGGTGAATTCCACCAAGACGATCGATTTTGGAGTTGACAGTCTCTGGGAAGAAGGAGGCGCTACGAAAATCAGATTGAGAAGGATTGGGAATATGCCGATGCCGATAGATTTCCTGATCGAGTATAAGGATGGAAAGAAAGAGATAGTGAATATTCCACAGTTCTCGATGTTCGGATCAAAGGCGGCGGAAGATGCAACACCTTACAGCACCCGTGAACCATGGAAATGGACACACCCTACTTATACTTTTGAAGTGAAGAGAAGGATGAATGATATGGATGCAGTAGAAATTGATCCATCGCAGCGAATGGCAGATGTGGAGCGAAAGAATAACAGGATAGATTTTCCGTGGTAGTTCAATCAGAAAAATTCTGAAGGGGTAATACTTCTGAGATATTGAACTTTTCAGAATTTTTTCCAAAAGCATAAAATCAGAAAAGCCACCTTTAAAGGGTGGCTTTTTAAATTCATTGAAAGGATAGGTAAATGGGTAATGATACAATTACGTGTCAGCCGCAATGCGAAAATAGACCGGCCACCGGGATGTGCATATACCTACTTTGGAGTATTTTTTCAGCTATCCAATGAAACACCGGACCCTCACACCCTCACCACAACCACATACTTTTCTTTAAAATATTCTTCGGTAAACAGCTCACTGATCGGAACAAGTCTTGGCCTGCATTCACTGTCTGAGATTTCCTGGGCAAGATCGCCGCCTTTGAGGCAGATGAGGCCATTCACATTTTCGGGAGATAGTTCTTTATTCTTTCTGATCAGTGGTTTCGACCACTTCCAGAGATCTCCTAACGGAGCCACGGCACGAGAGACCACCGTATCGAATTTCTGTCCTTTGATTTCTTCTGCTCTTGTATGTCGAGTAGTTACATTCTTCAATCCGATCGCTTCAGCAACTGCATCCACCACTTTGAGTTTTTTGGCGATGCTATCAACGAGTAAAAATTCCGTATCTGGAAAAAAGATGGCAAGTGGAATTCCGGGAAAACCTCCGCCAGTTCCAAGGTCAAGCACCTGTTGCCCTTTTTGAAATTCACACAATGCTGCAATACTTAAGGAGTGCAGGACGTGTTTTTCATACAGTCCATCTGTATCCTTTCTTGATATTACATTGATACGCGTATTCCAGTCGAGATATACCTCTTCCAGCATGCGCAATTGTTCCAGTTGAACAGGAGTAAAATCGCTGAAATATTTCGTGATCAGCTCCAGCTTGTTTTCGGCTTTTTCCATAATGCAGGTGCAAAGATGCAATAATAAAAGAACATCCAGATATCAAGCAGCCACCACCACGCAATGAGGTCTTTCTCATCCAGTTTGTACATACACTTATACAACACATAAAGCTGTGTGAGGAATCTCAATCCAAATACACCAAGTGCTAATCTCCAGTCGAAAAAAATGATCGCGGCTGCGAATAACGGGTAAAATAAAAATTGTGAGAGCGATAATAATCCCAGCAGAAATTTATGGGATGACTTATAAAATTTCGCCGTGGTCATATGGCGGTTCTTTTGCCTGATCCAGTTGCCAAAACTTTTCTTTGGTTCCGACATCGTGAACGCCTGCGGATCAATTACAATCCTGGTATTTTTTTTATTCGCAACCTTATTGATGAACAGATCATCATCACCACTTGCAACGTGATTGATAGAAGAGAATCCTTTATTTTTTAAAAATAAATTCTTCTTGTAGGAAAGATTTCTTCCCACACCCATGTAGGGTAGACCAGCCAGTGCAAATGACAAATACTGCATGCCCGAAAAGAAGGTTTCATACCGGATCAGTTTGTTGAGTATGCCCTGTTTTTTGAAGTATGCTCCATATCCCAATACCACTTCAACATTGTCGTCGTATCCATCCTGCATCAGGGAAAGCCAGTTTTCAGAAGCGGGAACACAATCAGCATCTGTTAATAAAAGCACTTCATACTTTGCTTCTTTAATACCCATTGATAATGGATATTTTTTTCCGGGAATTCCTTTCGCTTCCTGTTCAAGGTTTACAATGTGAAGGTCCTTGAATGTCTTTTTGAATTCTTCGAGCAGGTATCTTGTTTCATCCTGGCTATTGTGGTTGACCACCACTACTTCATGGGTTGAAGCGTATTGCTGAACCAATATTCCGGGAAGATTTTTTGCGAGATTGGAAGCTTCGTCGCGTGCACAAACGATCATGCTGACAGGATGTGTCTGAGACTTATCTTTTTTATATCCTTTAAAAATAGCGAGGCGGTTGAAGAAGAACCAGTAATAAAAGAGTTGAATAAACGTGATCACGCAGAAGCACACGAAAATAATCAGTCTCCAATCGACACTATAAAGATCCATACTAAGCTACAGTTTTGGTTCTGCGGATCCGGGAAGGATCGGGGTCAATAAAATCAGGGATTCCAGTGTCCGGCAGTGCCGCGAAAATAGTGATGAAAACGGACACTTTTGGAAATGTTTTTAAGTGGGTATTCGGGAACTTTTTCCGGAACTTTTTCCTTTCTGCACATACGCCAATTTTTAAGTTCCGCGACCTCCGTATCTTGCGGCCCACATGGCAGCATTACAATTTGAACTGAATGGAAAGGACCAGCTTTCCGGTGCGCGGGCAGGAACAATCACTACGGATCATGGCGTAATCCAGACGCCCATCTTCATGCCGGTTGGAACAGCCGGAAGCGTAAAGGCGGTTTCCCAGCAACAACTAAAAACGGATGTGGATGCGCAGATCATTCTTGGTAACACCTATCATCTGTATCTCCGTCCGGGACTGGATGTTCTTGAAACTGCAGGCGGACTCCATAAATTCAATGGCTGGGATCGTCCGATCCTGACCGACAGCGGCGGATATCAGGTTTTCTCCCTTGCGGGAACGCGGAAGATCACCGAAGAAGGTGTAATGTTTCAATCGCACATTGATGGTTCCCGTCACATGTTCTCTCCCGAATATGTGATGGATATCGAAAGAGTGATCGGTGCGGATATCATGATGGCATTCGATGAATGTCCGCCATACCCCAGCGATTATACCTATGCGGAAAAATCGATGCACCTTACACATCGTTGGCTGGATCGCTGTTTTGACCGTTTTAATTCAACCCCCGATAAATACGGATACACTCAGAACCTGTTTCCGATTGTACAGGGTGGAACCTATAAAGACCTCCGAAAAGCTTCCTGCGAATACATCGCTTCCAAAAATGCAACGGGCAATGCAATTGGCGGTTTGAGTGTAGGCGAACCTGAGGAAATGATGTACGAATTCACTTCTTATTGTTGTGAGTTTCTTCCATCCGAAAAGCCTCGTTACCTGATGGGTGTGGGCACTCCATGGAATATCCTGGAATGCATTTCCTATGGAATTGATATGTTCGATTGTGTTATGCCAACGCGAAACGGAAGGAATGCCATGTTATTCACCAGCGAAGGTGTGATCAATATTGATAATAAAAAATGGGAGAAGGATTATTCACCAATTGATACAGGATTCGAATGCGAGACAAGCAACTTCTATTCGAAGGCCTACCTGAGGCATTTGATTAAATCAAAGGAAATTCTGGGACTGACCATCGCCAGCGTACACAACCTTGCCTTTTATCTTCATATAGTTAAAGAGGCCCGCAAACGCATTCAGGATGGAACATTCTACGGATGGAAAAATGAAATGGTGGTGAAATTGAAAACGAGGTTATAATTTAACTATCAGCCAAAATTCTAAATCTTAATTTCGCCCTCGTCCAACGCATGGTATGCTGAAAAAAATCGACTGGTACATTCTCAAGAAATTTCTGTCAACAACCGTTTTCATGGTGTTGATCTTCTCCATTATTGCCGGGGTGATCGATACCAGCGAGCGGACCGACGATTTTGTGAAAAGTGGTCAGTCGGCCTATTACATCCTCACCCACTACTATGCCGGTTTCATTCCATTCATTATATCGATGATCTTTCCGCTGATGGTTTTCATCGCGGTGATCTTCTTTACTTCTAAGATGGCCGGTCGGTCAGAGATCGTAGCGATCCTTGCAGGAGGAGTTCGGTTCAACCGTTTGCTTCGCCCATATTTTATAGGCGCCCTGTTTATGGGTGGAATCTTCTGGTTCGCGAATCAGTACCTGATTCCAAAAGCGCAGGTTTTGCTGGCAGATTTCAAATCAAAATTCATCGACAGTAAAAGTTCCTACGAAATCGGTCAGTACCTGAATAAGGGAAGCAATTATTACCTGAGGGTGAACAAGAATACGTATGCCGGACTTCGGAATTACGATACAACTTCCAAAATGGCTTATGGCGGTTTCTTTATGGAAACCATCAAAGGAACTGAGGTAGTGTATAATCTGAGGGCAGACTACCTCAAATGGGACACTGCAAAAAAGACCTGGAAACTGGAAAATGCTGTTGAAAGAAAAGTGAATGGAATCAGGGAAGAATTGAAGCAGATCCCGGAAATGCATATTAACCTGAATGTAAAACCCAGCCAGATAAGGCCGGATAAGTACTTCAAGGATAAAATGACCACTCCGGAACTAAAAGCCTTTATCAAACTGGAAGAAGATCGGGGAACGGAAGGGTTGAATGATTATAAGGTAGAAAGATATCGAAGGGACGCGACGCCTTTTTCGGTTGTTCTTCTTACGCTGATGGGAGCAGTGGTTGCTTCCAGGAAAACAAGGGGCGGAAGCGGAATGCACCTGGCACTTGGAATCATTCTGGCTGCTGTGTTTGTGATCATGGATAAGTTCTCCCTGACCTTCGCGACGAAAGGAAATTTCCCGCCGGTACTTGCGGCATGGATGCCCAATATCATCTTCATTTTTATTGGAATGTGGCTTTACCGCAAAGCGCCGAAATAAGAACTTCATTAGTGCAGGATTAGAATCTGATAAGAGAACGATTTTACATTTTCAGATGTGCCGGAACTCCGCATTAAAGCACATTAAAAAATTTTCTCATTACCTGCTTTCCTATAACTTTAAGCCTTCTTATTTGTTCTAGTGGGAACTCACATAACAGAATTATCACATGGCATTACTTAAAGAACGATTTAAACAGAAAGCTGATGAGGCTGCTGCCGAAATCAAGGAGTTATTAAAAGAACATGGTAATAAAAAAATCGGAGAGGTAACCCTTTCCCAGGTATACCAGGGAATGCGTGGAATTACCGGGCTGGTTTCTGAAACTTCCTTACTGGATTCACAGGAAGGTATTCGTTTCAGGGGTTTTTCAATTCCTGAACTCCAGGAAAAGCTGCCAAAAGCACCTAATGGAAGTGAGCCGCTTCCTGAAGGACTTTTCTATCTCATGCTGATGGGCGAACTGCCTACAGAAGCAGATGTGGCAGATGTAACCTCCATGCTTCAGCGCAGGTCGCACGTTCCAAACCATGTTTTTGATGCAATCGATGCACTTCCGCTGGATGCGCACCCGATGACGATGTTCGTTACTGGTATCATGGCGCTTCAGACCGAAAGTAATTTCGCCAAGCGTTATGCTGAAGGAATGAATAAAAAGGATTACTGGGATGCAGCATTCGATGATTCATTCGACCTGATCGCAAGACTTCCGAGAATCGCCGCCTATATCTATAGAAGAAAATACCGCAACAACCATCATATTCATCCGAACGGAATGCTCGACTGGGCCGGAAACCTTGCGCATATGCTTGGGTACAACGACTTCAGTTTTATGGAACTGATGCGTTTGTACATGACCATCCACGCCGATCACGAAGGCGGAAACGTTTCTGCTCATACAACTCACCTGGTTGGATCTGCCTTGAGTGATCCATACCTGAGTCTTGCTGCAGGAATGAACGGACTTGCTGGTCCATTACACGGACTTGCTAACCAGGAAGTGATCAAATGGATTTTCGAGATGCGTGAGAAACTGGGATCTGATAGTCCTACCGGCGAACAGATCGCAACCTACGTTCAGGAAACGCTGAACAGCGGGAAAGTTGTTCCGGGATATGGTCATGCTGTACTTCGTAAAACTGATCCGCGCTTCACTGCTCAAATGGAGTTTGGTAAGAAACACATGCCGGATGATCCGTTGGTGCAAACCGTATGGAATATTTACGAAACAGTTCCGCCAATCCTTCAATCATTGGGCAAGATCAAAAATCCATGGCCGAATGTGGACGCTCACAGTGGCGCATTGCTGGTGCATTACGGGTTTAAGGAATATGAATTCTACACAGTGCTGTTTGGCGTAAGTCGTGCACTCGGTGTACTTGCCAGCCTGATATGGGATCGTGCACTGTCATTCCCGCTCGAGCGACCAAAATCAGTAACTACCCGACTGGTAAAAAGATGGCTTAAAGGTGAAGATGAGATCTGGGGAGATTAGAAGATTTAAATTCAGATCAGTTGATCACAGTTTTAAGTTAACTGGATATCTTTCGTAAATATTAGAAGTTTTTATAAGTAAAATGGGCCGGTGAAATTTCATCGGCCCATTTGCTTTTAATCTGATCAGGAGAATAGTTGCTCAATTCTCTTTTTAGATTTTTAGAATCATTCCTCCCAGACTATTAATTCCTGAACAGGCTGTCAATTTTCAAGGTATATTGATCAAACTTTCTCAGGTTATTGTGTTCGCCATCTTCAATCTCTATAAATTCATCGCCTTTTTTCAAACTTTCTTTTAACCGGGAAGCTTCTGATATAGGAATGGTGAAGTCATCATCCCCATGAAAAATAAAAACCGGTGCAGTTACTTTCTGAAGATGTTTGCCAACCGGAAATTCGTATTTGATCATCCGGTACACGGGGTAAACAGGAAGATAGTAGGATACCAGTGAAGGCAGGTCGTAATAAGGAGTTTCGAGAACAAGAAATTTACAATCCCTGATGGCTGCAAGCTGACTTGCCGGTCCGGTACCCAGCGATCTTCCATAGATCACAATACTATCAGGCGAAAATCTTGCCCTTGCAAGTTTGTAGGTGGTAAGTGCCCAGTCGTAAACTTCCTTTTCCGTAAATTCTCCTTTGCTTTTGCCAAACCCGGGATAGTCGATGATCCAGCATTCATATCCGTTTTTGGTAAAGAGTTCTGAAGCTCTTGCATACCGTTTAATATTTCCCCTGTTCCCATGAAAATACAACACAACACCTTTTACAGGTTGAGTTGTGGTGAACTGTACAACCGACATGCTCACGTCTTTGCGGTAAGGAATATCGAGTTCTTTGTGAGGCTGGGAAAAGTTATAGGGCTGATTTCCCGGCATGGTGGTTGGCCGCAGAAAAATATAATCCTGCAGGTAATAAACCAGCAGTCCAACCACTGCATAAAGGAGCAGGAATACTTTGATGAAACGGAATAAAATTTTTTTTCTGTGCGGATCCATTCCGCAAATATCAGTATTTGAGAATATCCCGGAGGAAATTATGATATTCTGGATAGGAGGGAAGGTTATTATGTCCGCCTCCATCAATCCTGATCAGTGTGATCTTCGATGGATTGATCCTCCTTAATTGCTCACTGTGCCTGATCGGTATCAGCCAGTCGCGGGTACCATGAATAATATAGGTATGGCAATTCACTTTTCGTATCCAGCGATCTGTTCGAAGATGATAACGAAGCACCCATCTGACCGGTAAAATCGGGATAAATCTTTCCACTACTTTCCTGAAGTTGTAATAGGGAGAATCGAGAATTAAATACCTGGGTTTGTTTTCTGAAGCAACTTTTGCGGCGAATCCGCTGCCAAGACTTCTTCCATACACGATCATGTGATGTTCGGTGTATTGATCAGAAAGATTTTTATACACGAATTGCATATCACTCAGCATTTCCTTTTCACTTCTTTTGCCGGTTGATTTTCCAAAGCCGCGGTAATCTACCAGCACCACATCATATCCATATCTATAAAAGTCTTTCGCATACTTCCCCCATCCTTTGATGCTTCTTGAATTTCCATGAAAGTAGAGTATGAGTCCTTCAGGTTTTTCCCTGAAAAAATGAAGTCCGTTGATATTAACTCCGGGTTCAATATCAAAATTCAATTCGCGAAAAGGAATGTCGTACTTGTATTGAAAGTTCTTGTGTAGTCGTTCAGGTTTAAAAATGAATTTTTCCTGCAGGATATAGACGAGAAGTAAGAAAAGAATAATACCTATAATGATATAGTAGATCGTCATTGCATTTTAAGATACTAAGATTTTGATTCAATCAAAATCGGAAAGATCCGCAGCCCAATCCTGGATTACTAGTTAAAAAGCAATTCGATTTTTAAGGTTTGATTTTCTTCAACCTGTTTACACCGCCTGCGAGGTTTACCAGGTTATTAAATCCTTTCTGTTCCAGTCTTTGAATAGCGATCTGGCTTCGAACGCCAAGTTTGCAATAGAGGATCACTTCCCTGTCTTTAGGAATCTCATCGAGATGATCCATCAGGTCAGTAAGCGGGATCAACTTTCCGCCGATGTTGAAATCTGCATGTTCTTCTTCTTCCCTGACATCCACCAAAAAAATATCTTCTCCTGAATTGAGCCTCGACAGCAACTCTTCTGCACTGACCTGGTTCATATTGAAAAAATATTAGCGTTTGCTGTCAGCCTCATGGTCAGAATGTATTTTCATTTTCATCGAAAATGCGTTTCAGTTTGAGGTTGGTTACGGGAGCAACGATCAGCGGGAATTTTTCAGTGACAACGGTTGATGAATCCAGTCCGAATCCTTTTTCTTCCGAAAGACTGTATTCTTTTAAGAAGAAATAAAACTTCATGATCATTCTTTCGAAGATCGGAAGTTCATTATCCTGGCTGAGGTATTTTTCCATTACGATGAACTGGAAGTCGCCAACGATATTATTCTTCTCCAGACTTTCATAGCGGCTGGTGATATTTACTTCCCTGTTTTGTACGAGGTCAGCCACTACTTTACGGAACATCAGGTTGATCTTCGGCTGCATTCTGAATCCGAGTCTGAATTCAACGCGGATAATATCGTTTGGAATAATATGTTCTACAGAATATTCGCAGGTATAGGGATCGTCGAGTGTATCAACGTGAACGAACCAGTAAATATCTGCGCGTTTTGGTTTACGATTGAGAATGGAATAGATGATCTTATGTTCAATCTCTTTGGGATTGTTGGCACTGGTAAGGTATACAAGGTGTGTAGCGTATTTCGGAACTGTTCTGTCGTTACTCAATTCCTGGATCTGCGGAATATAGTGTTCCATCCGTACAAATTCCACGTAACGGTTTTTGATCTTTCTGGAACGATACCAAACATACATTACGAAGAACAATCCTCCGCCTACAACAAGAGTTACATAACCACCATGAGGGAATTTTTCAAGGTTAGCAAACAGGAATGAAAGTTCTATGGAGAGATAAATAATGAGAAATAAATAGATGAGCGGTTTGGGCGTCCGGCGCGAGACCAGGAAGTTGGCAAACAGGATTGTTGTTGCCATCATACACATGGTAATGGCAAGTCCATAGGCGGCCTCCATTTTCGCTGCTTCTTTAAAGTATATGGTGATACCGCAACATCCTATAAACAACAAGAGGTTAATACCCGGAATGTATAACTGGCCTCTTTCTTCTGTAGGATAATTGATCTTCATTTTTGGCCAGAGGTTCAGTCGCATTGCTTCTGAGATCAGTGTAAAAGATCCTGAGATCAAAGCCTGGCTGGCAATGATTGCAGCGGCTGTTGCAATGATGATTCCTATTACAAGGAACCATTCCGGCATGATCTTGTAAAAGGGATTGAAGCCTGCACTGATCATTTCCGGTAAAATGGTTTGACCTTTATAATGTGAAAGCAGGTAGGCACCCTGTCCGAGATAATTTAATATCAAACAGGATTTAACTCCGATCCAGCTCGCACGGATATTTGATCTTCCGCAATGACCCAGATCTGAATAAAGCGCTTCAGCTCCCGTTGTACAGAGAAATACTGCCCCGAGAATCCAAAAACCCTGTGGATATGTTGCAAGCAGATTTATAGCATAATAGGGATTGAAGGCTCTGAAGATCGACAGATCATCAAACAGGTGAAAAACACCAAGTGTTGCCAGCATGATGAACCAGGTCGACATGATTGGGCCAAACAGTCTTCCAATATTTGCGGATCCGAATTGTTGCAAAAAGAAAAGCATAAACAGAATTCCCAATACGATGTATACGATCGTCATGGATTCTATCCTTCCTATGTTTGGTATGTTTTTTAAACCTTCAATGGCGGAAGTAACTGAGATCGGAGGAGTGATCATTCCATCAGCAAGCAATGCGGCACCACCGATCATTGCAGGGATGACAAGCCACTTTCTTTGTCGCCGAACCAGTGCAAATAGTGAAAATATCCCTCCTTCCCCGCGGTTATCCGCCTGTAAAGTCAAAACAACATATTTGATGGTAGTCTGAAGAGTAAGCGTCCAAATAATGCAGGATAGGGCACCTATGATGAGTTTTTCATCAATCACTTTATTGCTGATAATGGCGTTTAAAACATAGAGTGGAGAAGTTCCGATATCGCCGTAAATAATTCCTAGTGCAATAAGTACTCCGGCAGCGGATACTTTATTAAAATTTTTGCCCACAGTAATAAGTATAAATCCTGACTATCCTTCCAATATAGAAGAGAATGACAAAGGTATATGTAAAAAAACTTTAAAATTGGCGAAATATTGCAGGCAAAAGTCGAACCAACCAAAATGCCGCAACAAGCCGTCTATTACTTACGTTAAGATAAAATACGTGGATTTGTTGGGCAAGCCTTCCAGTTTGCTTAATTTTCCAATTAATGATTCATAAAAAGAAAAGGATTTTCGGAATGAAATTCAATAAGTTATTTCCATTAGCCGCGATACTTGCTTTTTTCGTAAACAGTCTTTCTGCACAACGGATTTATTATACGGAACCCGACAGGGATGATTCCCGGAGAACCAATTTTGAGATCATCGGAAAGATCAATCAGAATATACTTGTCTTTAAGAATAACAGGAGCCGCAATAGTAATAACATTACTGTTTACGATAATGAAATGAAGGAGCTCAATAAAATTGACCTGAACTTTATGGATGAGCGCTGGATCAATGTAGATTTTATAAACTACAATGATTACGCGTACATGATCTACCAGTACCAGAAAAAGGATATTGTATACTGTGCCGCAGTGAAGATAGACGGGGAAGGAAAGCGGATCATGGACCCGGTGGTACTGGATACTACCAAAATCAGCTGGGCAGCAAGTAATAAGATCTACACCACCGTTTATTCGGATGATAAGCAGAAGATCATGGTGTTGAAGATCAACTCCCGTGATCCCAAGAAGTTCCTGTTTACGACAAATCTTTTTGATGTGAACCTGAACCGGCTCAGCCGTAATTCACTGGTACTTCCAATGGAAGAAAGAAATGATTATTTCACTGACTTCCTGGTCGATAATGACGGAGGAATTGTTTTCGGTGTTTATATCAGGAAAAACGGAGGGGACTATATTACAGGTTTGAAGATGGTTACGCTGCAGCCGGGTTCTGATACGTTCAGGATAAGAACGCTGGCCGGCGGCGACAGGATCCTTGATGAGATCAAGATTAAAGTCGATAATACCAACAACCGGTATTTCTTTACTGCATTTTACTATAAACAGCGCCGGGGAAATATAGAAGGTTTACAAACGATGATCTATGATTATAAGAGTGATTCTCTTATAGGGGTTTCGCAGGTCTCGTTCAGTGAAGAACTCAGGCGTCAGGCAAAGGGGCAGGATGCAAACTTCAAACTTGCTTTCAATGATTATTTTATAAAAGATATCATCCTGAGAAAAGACGGTGGATTTCTTCTTGTAAATGAATCCATGTATACCACCTCACGTGGAGGTGCTTTTAACCGCTGGGATTATATGGGATGGAACAGTCCTTATGGCTCGGCATTCAATAATTATTATTATTCACCGTTTGATATGCGTTTCGGTTCCCCTTTCAACAGGTATGGCAGCGGGCAGGCTACGAGGTATCATGCAGATAATATCATGATCCTTTCGTTTGATAAGGGTGGAAATATTGAATGGAGTAATGTGATTCCGAAAAGCCAGTTCGATGATGAAAGTGATGCATTGGTTTCCTACCAGATGTTGCTGACAGGATCGGAATTGCACTTTTTGTTTAACCAGAATGAAAGAAGATCCTTGTTATTGACAGATCAGAGCATTGGTCCGGATGGAAAGATAACCCGATATCCGACGATGAAGAACTTAAACAGGGGAGTGGAATTTATGCCAAGATATGGAAAGCAGATAGGCGCAAGGTCAGTTATAATTCCGTGCTTTTACAGGAATTACCTCACCTTTGCCAAAGTTGATTTTTAAAACCCAAACCCTTTGATCGGAATTTTAAAACAGAAGAATCCCGGAAACTTTTTTATCCTTTTCTTTTATGCTGCTGCATTGAAGTTCGGATCTTTTCTGAATCCCCTTCCGCCTTTAAGGCAAAGGGAGGACAATATTCTGTACAATTCCCTGCTCGACTTCCTTTCACCGATGAACATTCACCCGGTGATCTATTCCCTGATAGCATTCTTACTGATCCTGGTTCAGGCAAGTTTACTGAACCGGATCTGTAACAATAAAAAGATGTTCACCCGTCCGAACTTCCTGACGGCCATGAGCTATATCCTGCTTAGTTCGTTGTTTCCTGAATGGACACAGTTCTCGGCTCCGTTGATCATTAATACATTCCTGATCTGGATGTTTTACAGGGTGGTCAATTTGTATAATACCAATTCACCAACAGTTGCGGTTTTTAATATCGGGCTGATACTGGGATTGATGGTCCTATTTTATGAATCAGCACTCATGTTTCTTTTGCTGATCCCGTTCTCCTTATTTATAATGAGACCCTTCAGGATCAGGGAATGGCTGATCGGGTTTCTCGGGGTGACTACTCCGTTCTATTTCCTGGCAGTATACCTGTACCTGACCGACCAATTTAAATGGCAGAAGCTGATCCCTTCTATCAGTTTCGATCTTCCTGCAATTCCGGATTCCTTATTTATTACAGGAAGCCTGATTTTATTAGTTGTTCCTTTTATTATCGGCGGATTTTTTGTGCAGGATAACCTGAATAAGATGCTGATCCAGGTTCGAAAAACCTGGAGCGTTTTACTGAACTTCCTGATTATTGCGGTATTGCTGATCCTGGTTTCGGGCGGCGACCGGTATGTAAACTGGATCTGTTGCCTTATCCCGCTTTCAGCATTCCATGGCGCAGCATATTTTTATCCTAACAGGACTTTGTTTGCTTCAATCATGCATTGGGTCATCTTCCTTTATGCAATTTTTATAAACTATTTTCCTCAATACCTTCAATAACAAAAAGCTAGCTTTTGATTCGCTATCTTTGGCACTCCAAAAAAAGTTCACATGAAATTTGGCGTAGTTGTATTTCCGGGATCCAATTGTGATCGTGATATGCAGGAATCATTGCAGAACGATCTTAACCAGGAAGTGATCATGCTCTGGCATAAGGATAAGGATATCAGTATGTTTTCCACTGAAGATTGTATAGTGCTGCCGGGAGGATTCTCCTATGGAGATTACCTGCGTTGCGGTGCAATTGCCAGGTTCAGCCCGATGATGCAAAGCGTAATTGATTTTGCAAACAGGGGTGGGAAAGTACTGGGGGTTTGTAATGGATTTCAGATCCTTTGTGAGTCACAACTGCTTCCGGGTGTTTTACTGAGAAATGCCAACCAGCAATTCATCTGCAAAAATCTTTACCTGAAAGGTTATGGTGCCGACAGGCCACTGAAAATTCCTATCGCCCATGGTGAAGGGAGGTTTTTTGGAGAAGATAAGCTGCTGGATGAAATAGAAGCAAACGGCCAGGTACTATACTACTATTGCGATGAGCACGGAAACAGCACACCTGAATCCAACTGGAATGGTGCCTCCAGAAATATTGCAGGTATTACCAATAAGGAAAGAAACGTGTTCGGAATGATGCCTCACCCTGAAAGAGCGACTTCGGAAGTTCTCGGTAATACCGATGGAAGAATCATTTTCCAGAGCCTGTTGCTCGGTGCTGCAGAAATTGTGAATGTATAGGGAGTTTTTAAACAAATCATTAGGATATAAAATCCGAATTTTGGTACCTCAATAAAGAGCGTATGAAAAAGAGTTTGTTTTTGGGTTTATTCATGGTTTTAACTGTTGCTGTTTTTGCTCAGTCGAACAAAAAAGTTGACTGGACGTTTACTTCCAAAAAGATTGCTGACAAAACTTATGAAGTGAAAATGGTAGCTAACATAAAGGGTGATTACCATATGTACGCTCAAAACTCTGGTGAAGGTCCGGTTCCTACCAGCTTTGAATTCAGCAGAAACCCATTGGTTTCTCTTGATGGCAAACCAAAGGAAGTAGGTAAGATTAAAAAAGTTTACGAAGAAGCATTCAGTACTGAAGTGCGTTATTATGAAAAGTCCGTTGAGTTTGTTCAGGTAGTTAAAGTGAAGGGATCTGCCAGGAGCAAGCTTGCAGGTAAAGTTGAGTTCATGGTTTGTAATGCAACCGAATGTCTCCCTCCGGCAACTGTTGACTTTTCCGTTAGTATCGGTGGTTAATATAATTTGATGATAATATTATAAACGGGTTCTTAACAGGAACTCGTTTATTTTTTAAAGAACACTCATGGCAAAAAGATACATTCTATCTCTTCTTGTTCTTTTTTTCAGTTTCCAGGTTATTGCTCAGGATTCCCTTCCACAGCCGGTCAAATGGCAAATCACCGCCACAAAAGATGGCAGCAATACTGTTTTGAAATTCACAGGTAATATTGAAAGTGGTTGGAAGTTATTTTCAACCACTGCAAAGGATGATGAACCGAATAGCCGTGTTATCCTTGATACAACAGGCAATTCTAATTTCAAACTTGTATCTGTTAAGGAAGAAGGAAATCTTCAGCAAAATAAGGAGCCTTTATTTGATAACCTTCAGGTAAAATATTTTGAAAATAAGGTTACCATACTTGCTACCGTAACAGGCTCGGGCGAAGTTGCAGGTAATGTAAGTTATATGGCATTGAAGGGAGAAGAAGTGGTTGGTCCCGCAGATGTTCCCTTCCGTTTTGCAGTTGCTGCAGATGGAACGATCACCACAAAATCTGCTACCCTTCAGGAAATGGATGCGTCTAATACCGGCCTGAAAAGAGCTGCTATCGATTTAAATAATCCTATTGAAAACTGTGGCGGAACAGGATTGGATGAGGGTGAATCCGCTGGGATCTGGAGTGTATTCTTCCTTGGATTTTTAGGAGGACTGGTTGCCCTGATCACACCCTGCGTATTCCCGATGATACCTCTTACCGTTTCTTTCTTTACCAAGAAGACCGGCAGCAGGAAGAAAGGAATTTTCAATGCCTCCCTTTATGGATTTTTTATTCTCCTGATCTATGTTGTATTAAGTATTCCGTTTCATTTCCTGGATTCGAGTAATCCCGAAATCCTCAATAATATTTCGACGAACGTCTGGCTGAACCTGGTCTTCTTTATCATATTCGTTGTTTTTGCTTTAAGCTTTTTTGGTCTGTTCGAAATCACTATGCCGAGCAGTATCGCAAATAAGGCAGATGAACGTTCTGGTGTTGGCGGAGTATTGGGAATTTTCTTCATGGCACTCACCCTTGCACTTGTATCGTTTTCCTGTACCGGACCGATCTTAGGATCGCTGCTTGCAGGATCTCTGTCAACCAATGGTGGGGCGATGCAATTGTCGATGGGGATGGCAGGGTTCGGACTTGCTCTCGCACTTCCATTTACTATCCTTGCTCTGTTCCCAAGCCTCTTGAAATCATTACCTAAATCCGGTGGATGGCTTACTTCAGTGAAGATCGTTCTTGGTTTTGTTGAACTTGCTCTTGCGATCAAGTTCCTGTCAAATGCTGACCTGGTTCAACATTGGGGAATTCTTCCGAGAGAAATTTTCTTTGCAACCTGGATTATTATCGGAATACTGCTGACCCTTTATCTTTTCGGAATCCTTCGTTTCAAACATGAAGGAAAACCTAAGCTTACAAAACTTCGGTTAGGCCTGGGAGTTATAGTGGCGCTTTTTACTATTTATCTTATACCAGGACTAACTAAAACCAAATACGCAAATCGCGCTTTGATCAGCGGATTTCCTCCGCCGCTTACCTATTCCATTTATGGCCATGATGCATTTAAAGGTGTAGAAGCCCAGGTCATCAATGATTATGAAGCAGCAGTGGCACTGGCTAAAAAAGAAAACAAACCGTTACTGGTTGATTTTACAGGATGGGCCTGCGTAAACTGCAGGAAGATGGAAGAAAATGTATGGACCGACCCATCAATCAAAGAGATCATTGAACGTGATTTTATCCTGGTGTCTTTATATGTTGATGACAGGAAACAATTACCAAAAGATCAGCAATTCATTCACAAATTTGAGGACGGGTCTTCGAAGGAAGTAAGGACGATCGGCGATAAGTTCGCGACCTTCCAGAACCTGAACTTTACTTCGGTATCTCAGCCGTTATATGCCATCCTTAGTCCGGATGAAAAGTTGCTGAACAAACCTGTTGGATATACGCCCGATGTGCAGGATTATAAGGACTGGTTAGAATGTGGAAGGGGTGCTATTGAAAAGTAAAATTTAAAATGAAAAATTTAAAAAAGGTTATTCAGTTTTTGAAGACTATAATTGAATAGCCCCATATCACAACAATTACTCTCAAATTTCTACCTATAAAAAAAGCCTCCGTCTCCGGAGGCTTACTATTTTTCGTCTTTAATTTTCTACTACTACTACTACTTAGAATTGGTCTGTTGTACCCGAAAAAGTAAAATTCTACAATGCGATGTTCTTTTGAACCATCATTTTACGAAGGTTGATTAAACCATAACGCATTCTACCCAATGCGGTGTTGATGCTGCAGTCAGTCAAAGCTGCAATTTCTTTAAAGCTCAGATCAGCATAATGACGAAGGATAATGACTTCACGCTGATCTTCCGGAAGCAGGTCGAGCATCTGACGTACCCTGTCGTGGCTCTGGCGCTTCATCATTTTTACATCTGCTCCATCTTCAGTGAAGTTCAAAACTTCGAAAATGTCGCGGTCATCGCTGGTTTTGATAGCTGGTGTACGTTTCACCTTTCTGAAATGATCCACACAAAGATTGTGTGCAATTCTCATAGCCCATGGCAGGAACTTACCCTCTTCTGTGTATCTGCCTCCACGGATTGTGTCGATCACTTTGATCAATACATCCTGGAAAATGTCCTCGGCAAGATATTTGTCTTTAACAAGGAATAAGATAGAAGTAAACATCTTGTCCTTGTGACGAAGAACGAGGGTTTCAAGTGCCATAAGATCTCCATCCTGGAAATCCTGGATTAACTCATTGTCGGTTTTTAAACGTAGTGAATTCATGCTTCTACGATTTGAAGGTTTAGGATATTAATAAAAAATGGATTTTAAAGTACTGTTGGGTTTTTCTGTGTAGAAGTCTCTAATCGATAGGTGTGTGTTTTTGTTTTCTGGAATTGAGTACAAATTACCTACTAAAGATATAGAGATTTCCGAAAAAACAAAACTTTAGCATTTTTTTCTTGTATTCCCTGATTGGGAATAAGTATTACCACATACGGCCTATGTAAACACTTAGATTTTATGATCAGGTATTCAGGAAATAAGAGAGGGGTGGCCCCAATCTTTTAGTGAACAGAACTATTAAACTACTATCCAAAGTATATTTGCTTATGGCCCGCACAGCAAGGAAATCAGTCAAAGAGATCGAACCGGCAAAACCTTCATCAGACCTCATTTATATCCATGGCGCAAGAGTACATAATCTGAAAAATGTTTCAGTAGGTATTCCGCGAAATAAACTTATTGTGGTAACCGGCGTTTCCGGATCGGGGAAATCTTCCCTGACCATCGATACCCTGTTTGCGGAAGGTCAGCGCCGGTATGCGGAAAGCCTCAGCGCCTATGTTCGTCAGTTCATGGCAAGGATGGTGAAACCGGATGTGGATTATATTAAAGGACTTTGTCCTGCAATTGCTATTGAACAAAAAGTCATCACCCGCACCCCGCGTTCTACCGTAGGAAGCATGACGGAGATCTATGATTACCTGCGTCTGTTATTTGCCCGCGTTGGTAAAACGATCTCACCGGTTTCAGGAAGAGAAGTGAAGAAAGATGATGTTGCTGATGTCCTCAGGGCAATTGTTGATTTGCCTGAAGGAGATAAAGTGTTGCTGATCGTTCCTTTTCGTCAGCACGCAAACCGAAACCCGGGTGAAGAACTCAATATCCTCATGCAAAAAGGGTTTGCCCGTATCCTGCATAATGGGGAGGTATACAGAATTGAAGATATCCTCGAAGAAAAGATTGAAGCCTTTGGAAAATCCTGGAAGCCGGGTAAAGAGACCTATGTGCTCATCGACAGGCTTGTGATCCGCGATTTTGATGAAGATGACCGTCACCGGATCACCGATTCCATTTCAACAGCCATGTATGAAGGGGAAGGTGAAGTTTTTCTTCTTGTAAATAATGAAAAGAAAATTCCTTTCTCCAACAGGTTTGAACTCGACGGGATGTTGTTCGAAGAACCCGTTCCCAATTTATTCTCTTTTAATAATCCCTTTGGTGCCTGCCCGCTTTGCGAAGGATTCAGCCAGGTGCTCGGGATCGATGAAGACCTGGTAATTCCTGATAAAAGATTGAGTGTGTATGAAGGTGCTGTGGCTCCATGGAAAGGGGAGAAACTCGGGAAATGGAAAGATCATTTTATAAGGGCATCGCGCCAATTTGATTTCCCTGTACACAAACCGATCATGGATCTTACCAAAAAGCAGTACGAACTGCTATGGCATGGGAACAATGTAGTGGATGGGATCGATGATTTCTTCAAAGAGGTTGAAGCAAATCTTTACAAGGTTCAATACAGGGTTTTGTTGTCGAGATACAGGGGAAGAACACTTTGTCCAGAATGCAATGGATACCGTTTAAGAAAAGAAGCACTCTATGTAAAAGTTGGTGATAAGAATATCGGTGAACTTTGCCAGCTTCCTGTTCGGGATCTGTCGAAATGGTTTGAAGATTTAAAATTGAGCGAGTTCGATTTGCAGGTTGCGAAGCGAATGCTGATAGAAATAAACCATAGATTGAAAACGCTTGAAGATGTTGGATTGGGTTATCTCACCTTAAGCAGGCTTGCCAATTCTTTGAGTGGAGGAGAAAGTCAGCGGATTCAGTTAACGCGCTCATTGGGTAGTAACCTAACAAACTCATTATATATTCTTGATGAACCATCTATCGGTTTACATTCAAGAGATACCGCGCGATTAATAAGAGTTTTAAAAGAACTGCGTGATTTGGGAAACACTGTTGTGGTGGTTGAGCATGATGAAATGATGATGCGGGAAGCAGATCATATCATTGATATGGGTCCGCTTGCTTCGCATCTTGGAGGAGAAGTAGTGGCAGCAGGAAATTATGATGAGCTGATCGCAAATGAAAAAAGTCTTACAGGAAAATACCTGAGCGGAAAGTTGACCATTGAAGTTCCGAAGGTTCAAAGAAAATGGAACCGGTCAATTATTGTTGAAGCGGCACGACAACACAATCTCCGCGATGTTACCGTTGAGTTCCCGTTGAATACATTGTGCGTTGTGACCGGCGTAAGCGGTAGCGGGAAAACAACACTTGTAAAACAGATCCTGTATCCGGGTTTACAAAAGATAAAAGGTGAGCCCGCAGATAAAGTCGGATTACACAAAGCTATTAAAGGGGATATAGAAAGCATCTCCCAGATTGAAATGGTGGATCAGAACCCGATTGGGAAATCCTCCAGAAGTAATCCTGTTACTTATATCAAAGCATATGATGAGATCAGGGAATTATACTCAAAACAGCCGCTGAGTAAGATTCGCGGATTTCAACCAAAACACTTTTCATTCAATGTGGATGGAGGAAGATGTGATGCCTGCAAAGGTGAGGGTGAACAGGTTGTTGAAATGCAATTCCTTGCAGATGTACACCTGACCTGCGAAGTATGCGGAGGAAAAAAATTCAAGGAAGAAGTACTTGAAGTAACTTATAAGGAGAAAAGTATTTTCGACATTCTTGAATTGAGTGTAGATGAAGCACTGGAATTTTTCAAAGATGAAAAAGATATCATCAAAAGAATCAGTCCGCTTAATAGTGTGGGATTGGGATATGTGAAACTGGGACAGTCATCTGATACCTTATCCGGCGGTGAAGCACAGCGTGTAAAGCTTGCATCATTTCTGGGAAAAGGAAAAGGCCAGGGCAATATTCTTTTCATTTTTGATGAACCAACAACAGGGCTGCATTTCAATGATATCAAAAAGTTGCTGGCATCCTTTAATGCATTGATTGAACAGGGACATTCACTGATCGTAATTGAACATAATACGGATGTGATCAAAACTGCTGACTGGGTAATTGATCTTGGCCCGGAAGCAGGCGACGGCGGAGGTACCCTGGTTTATGCAGGACAGCCAGCGGGATTGAAAAAAGTGAAGGAAAGTCATACGGGTAAGTTTTTGTAGGAGTAAACTTTATTAACTTTTCAGTTGAATCCTTTTTCTTTCTTTTGCCGGGATGAGACTTCTTCGTTTATATCTTACTGTTATAATTTGCCTGGCTGCATTGTTCGTCGATGCACAGCAGCTCGACATCCCACAGCTGCAAAAAATGTTGGAGCAGGAAACATTTGAAATTGATACTGTTTTAAAAACAAAAGGGTATCTCTTACTCGAGAAAGATGTAGACAGCTCTACAACTACTTTATATTACAACCATGTTCAGCAAAATTCAAATGGTCCTTCCTGGGTAAGATCACTTACCCTGATGGATGTAAATATGGGTGTTGTAAAAAGCAGGCTGATCAAATACAGAACCTACAATAAAGAGGAATATCTTCAGCTGAATACTTACCTGTTGTATAATAATTATAAAACCAAAGGGAAGTTCGACTTTGGAAATGAGGAGCACGTTTTATATACCAATGGAAAGTCGGATATAAGAATAATGACCATCCAGAATAAGCTTCAGGATGGTCGATTATTGAAGAGTTATGAATTTGAAGTCGGGAAATAGCAGGTTTTCTTATCGCAACCTGTCTAAACTTTTTACCAGCTTCTCATCTTTATAAATTCCTTTCGCAGCAAGGAAGAAAAAGATGACCATGAACAAAGGAACAATCGCACCGACCTGGTATTGACCGGATACAAAATTCATGTTTGTTTTAAACCCCTCAACTTTAAAATACTCCAGGAATAAAAAACCGAATGAAGCAAATCCTCCGAGTACAGAAAGTTTGAATTGTAAATTCCTGTTCTTGAATAAAAAGATGCAGGCCATTGCAAGTAATCCCAATAAGATAATACAGATCACCATCAGGAAATCATCTGCAAGAAGGAGACTTCTTTCAGTGCCGTCTGCAAGTTTTCCTACATACAGATTTAAAGTGTAAGTGGAAAATGCAGCGATTGCAACAATCAAAAGGTATAAAGACTGAATCCTTTGTATCATAAAATTATTTGAGTTGAATTTGCCTACGGAATTAATGATGATGAAATATCTGATTCCACGAATCTAAGGATATCGCCTTGAATCTGTTCAATCTCCTGCTTCATCAAATAATTTATCCTAATTCAGGGTAAAGCGGAAACTGCTTCATAAAAGCATTCACGTCTTTCGCGATGCTTTCGAGTTCTGCTTCATTGTCGGCATTCATTAATGCGCGATCGATCAGGTCAACAACTTTATCCATATGTTCTTCTTTCATATTTCTGGAAGTAATTGCCGGAACACCCACCCTGATTCCTGAAGTTACAAAGGCAGATTTATCATCGAAAGGAACCATGTTTTTATTTACAGTGATATCAGCTTTTCCCAGGACTCCTTCCGCTTTTTTACCACTGATATTCTTGTTGCGAAGATCGATCAGCAATAAATGGTTATCCGTTCCACCTGAAACGATATCGTATCCGCGCTTATTAAATGCAGTGGCCATTGCCTGTGCATTTTTGATCACCTGGTTTGCGTAATCAGCAAATTCTTCGGTCAGAATCTCACCGAAAGCAATTGCTTTTGCAGCGATCACATGCTCAAGAGGTCCGCCCTGTGTGCCGGGAAATACAGCCATATCCAACAGGTTGCTCATCATGCGGGTATTTCCTTTTGGATCTTTCTGACCAAAAGGATTTTCAAAATCTTTTTTCATCAGGATGATACCACCTCTTGGTCCGCGTAGCGTTTTGTGCGTGGTTGAAGTAACAAAGTGACAATGATCAAAAGGAGAGGAGAGCAAACCTTTCGCGATGAGTCCGGCAGGATGCGCCATATCACACAAAACAAATGCACCGATCTCATCAGCTACTTTGCGGATGCGCGGGTAATCCCAGTCGCGACTGTAAGCAGAAGCACCACAGATAATGAGCTTTGGTTTTTCTTCCCTTGCTACTTTTTCAAGATGGTCGTAATCAACCAGGCCGGTTTCTTTAACCAGGCCATAAAAAAGAGGCGTATACAATTTCCCGGAGAAGTTCACCGGAGAACCGTGGGTAAGGTGGCCGCCCATGCTGAGGTCGAGGCCCAATATTTTATCACCGGGCTGGAGGATGGCGAGCATAACTGCCGCGTTTGCCTGTGCACCGGAGTGAGGTTGAACGTTTGCGTATTCACAGCCAAAGATCTCACGGATGCGGTCGATCGCCAGCTGTTCGGTCTGGTCCACAATTTCGCATCCACCATAATACCTTCTTCCAGGGTATCCTTCAGCATATTTATTGGTCATAACGCTTCCCATAGCCTGCATTACCTGCAGTGAAGTAAAGTTTTCGGAAGCGATCAGTTCGATACCATTTCTTTGACGTTCCAGTTCTTTATTGATGAGGTCGAATACCAGTGTGTCTCTTTGCATGAAGATGAGATTAGGATGAAAATTGCCGCAAAAATAACTACAAGTGCTTTAACCTCCCGATTTTTGTTTGAATTATCTATTCGTCAAAAATTACCTACTTTCGAGCGTTTGAAAGGCGGTATATTCTACCTATTTCCTTAATTTTCATGTGGTAAGGACTAACAGGCAGGAACCAGTGCGTTGAAAAACTGATTAAGATGAAAGCAATCATTCCCGTAGCAGGTGCCGGCACCAAACTACGACCCCATACATATACACAACCCAAGGCTCTTATACCGCTCGCAGGTAAAACCATTCTAAGCATAATTGTTGACCAACTCAGAGAGGCAGGCATCAGGGAATTTATTTTTATTATTGGATACCTGGGCGATAAGATCAGGGATTATATTGAAGAGAAATATCCGGATCTTGATGTTCATTTTGTTAACCAGAGTGAGCGACAGGGAATTGGTCATGCGATCTTGCTTACCAGGCATTTAGTGGGTGAAGATGAGGTTTTCGTGGTGTTGGGAGATACCATCTGCGAATACAATGTTGAAGAGATAATCAATAATCCGAATTCAACAATCGGAATAAAAAGAGTGGATGATCCCCGTGATTTTGGGGTGGCTGAAGTTGGAGAAGATGGTCTCATAACCCGAGTGGTTGAAAAGCCTCAAATTCCTAAATCCAACATGGCACTCGTCGGTGTCTACAAGATCAAGGAGTCCAATCAGCTGTTTGAATGTCTTGAAGAAAATATCCGCAACTGCGTGAAATGCAGAGGTGAATACAACATTACTGATGCAATTGAATGTATGATCAGGAAAGGTGTTAAGTTCCAGTCGTTCAAAGTTCAGAACTGGTTCGATTGCGGTAAAAAAGAAACCTTGCTGGAATCCAATGCCACGCTGCTGAAAAAATTCGGTGGAATAATCTCACACGAGCACCACTTTGAAAATACGATCATTGTTCCCCCGGTAAGTATAGCTGCAGGTTGCGATATCAAAAATTCCATCATTGGTCCCAATGTAACCATTGGTGAAAAGACCAATATCAATTACTCCATAATTAAAGAATCGATCATCGGTTCGTTTGCTGATCTGTTTGATATTGTTCTGACCAATTCACTGATCGGAAGTGATACTGATGTTAAGGGCGAAAGCAGAAGTTTGAACATTGGTGACAATACCGAAATTGATCTCGGAGAGTCGTAAAACAGTCATGGATATCTGTGGAAAAATTTTAAGATGTGGTTTATCTGGATCACACGATAAGATGACACAATAAAATAGAAATTTAACAGTACTGAGTCTGTGAATTGAACAATATATTTCAATTATATTTGTTTTCTCAAGCAACAATATCTCTCCGGCTTGTGTCTCTATGATTCTAAATTTCTGGTTATTGAGGGTTAGTCGCACTCAATTATGCATTATGAAAGAAGCCAAAAACTTATTATTCGCGCTGTCCTTAGTTTCCCTGTCACATTTGGGATTTTCCAACACCGGCCTCGAAGGAGAAAAAGCTGATGTTACGATACATGGAAATATTTCGGACGCTACCACACGTAAACCTGTAAAAGGTGTTACCATTTACATCCAGGCACAAAATGTAAAACATGAAATTACATCGGATGCTTCGGGTCATTTTAAATTACCCAAAATTCCATCAGGAAAAGTAACGATTGTTTTAGAAAAGAAAGGTTACAAGACTTATAAGCATGAAGGCGTTTTATTAAGAGATGGAATGATCATCAATTTTAATATGGATAACCTTGAGCAGGATGATAATGCTGCTTTCCACCCGCTACAGAGAATGATGGATGGATTCAGATAAATTGACTTTTCATAATCCTTGGATTTCTTTTCATTAACTCTATTTTAAATTCAGGTTTTTATAAATATTAAAGCCGCTGAAAATATTCAGCGGCTTTTTCTTTTCTGTAGTTTGTTCCCGATAGAGAGGCTGGACTGAGTTCCTAAAAATTTACCGGTCCAAAATCTGCTCGTGCTTATGTCTCTATGGAGTATAAATTTTTACAACTCAACTGAACCTGATTTGTCTTTCTCATTTCTGATATTGATCTTTCCATCTTTCTTTTCAATCTTCAGTTCTTTGTTCTTAAAATATTTTTTGTATTTGTTTGCGGAAGATTCATTCAGCGGTTTTCCATTGATATTGATTTCACCGTTTTTGTATTCGATGGTATAATCCTGTTGGGTATTCAGTAAACCCTCGGCTTCCATTGCATAAACCATTTCCTGGTAACCACGGACTTCCTTCATTGCGTTATCCACTTCCACTTTTGCTTTTGCAATTTCTTTTTCCATATCAAACCTGTTTTCCTTCATCTCCTGTTTTGCTTTTTCCATATCTCTTTTGGCATCTTCAAGTCCCTGCTGAATTTCTTTTTGGGTAACAGTTTTTTGCTCTTTTAATTCTTTTCTCAGTTTCTCCATTTCTTCCTTTATCTCTTTCCGTGCATTTTCAAGATCCTTCTTTATTTCTTTCTTTTTGGAATCGGAGAGATCGGAGTTTTTTTCCTGGGATACAAGTTCTTCATCAAGATTTTGCATCGCTTCCTGCAATTGCTTTTCTATTTTTGAAAAGTCGATCTCCTTAATGGCTTTCTGTGCATCAAGTTCTATTTTCTGAAGGTCTATTTTAGCAATTGATTCTTCCACATCCTTCATCATTTTCTGCATGTCTTCAGCATTTATCTTCTGAAGAGATTCTTTCGCTTTCTCTATCTGCATGAGTTCATGATCAAAATCACGGGTTGCTGATTTCTGAGGGATGGTATCGTTAAATGAAAAATGAGGTAATGATGTATCAGGATTTCCCGCCCAGGATACAAGGGCAACTGATCCAATGACGAAACCTGCTGCAATTAATAAGGATGACTTTTTCATATAATAATTTGTTTTATGGTTATTTCAAATGTACGATACGATTCGTATATAAGTACGAGTAAATTCGTAAAAGTGTGTGAAATTGAAAATTTAAATATTCCCTTTTACATTAAAAACAAAAAAAGCTGCTCCATTTGGAACAGCCTTCTCCTATTACGAACTCAATTAATTATCTGAATAACCATTTGCCCATTTCTTTCCAGGTTGCTTTTTTTCCATACAGCAATATTCCTGTCCTGTAAATTTTTGCACTCAGCCAGGTAGTGAAAAGAAATCCTGCTACCAGCAGCGACATGCTCAGGCCTAATTGCCACCAGGGTACAGTTCCCGGTACTCCGAACGGAATCCGCGCCATCATTACAATAGGAGAGAAGAAGGGAATCATACTGCTCCAGGTTGCGAGTGCTCCTTCGGGATGAATGATCGCATTCATCATGATAATAATGGCAAGTACAATCGGCATAGTGATAGGAAGCATCAAACTTTGTGCATCCTGCGGATCTTCATTCACTGTACTTCCTACTGCTGCAAACAATGCTGCATAAAAAAGATATCCGAATAGGAAATAAAACACGAAACAGAAAATTGTCAACGGCCAGTTCACCGATGATAATTCACTGGATGCTGAAGTCAATACGTTGATTGCTGTACTTGCTTCGGGTGATTGTCCGGGCATTTGTCCCTGGGAACCTGCTACCTGGTTTGCAATTTCCGGTGGAAGGAAAGCTCCTATCAATGTAGTTAATCCGAAGATGAGGATGATCCACATGAAGAATTGCGTAAGACCTACTGCACCAATTCCGATGATCTTTCCCATCATCAATTGGGTTGGTTTTACAGAGCTCACAATGACCTCGGCGATCCTGTTGGTTTTTTCTTCCATCACGCCTCTTAATACCATTGTTCCATAAATGAACAGGGTAATATAGATCAGGAAGGCAGCACCATATCCTACACCATAGGCAACTCCGGAATTTCCTTTTTTAGTTTTTCCTGCACCATCTTCAAGAATGGCAGTTTCCGCAACAAGTTTTTTCGATGCTTTCCTGATGGAATCAATCTGCATTACATTCACGCCATATCTTCTCAGCAGATCATTTTCATAATTCTCGCTGATCTTTTTTTCTACCTCACTACTTGCGATAATGCTGAAATTCTTTTTGGAATATACACGCCAGTTATCACTTGTATTGATGCCTGTATTAGGCGAATAAAGAATTGCAGAGTAGCCTTTCTTTGTAAAGTTGGAAGTATCGGCCATTCCATCACTTACAAATTTGATTGTCTTGTTACTGTCGACCTGCTGATCAAAGATCCCGCTGTTATCGACCACAGCCACCACTTCCTTATCTGAATTCTTCACAGTAATAATTGTCACAGCTGCAATGATGCCCACAAATAACAGCGGAGTCAGAAATGTAGAAAGTATAAATGTTTTATTTCTAACCCTCGAGAGGTATTCTCTTTTTATAATTAGCCACGTCTTGTTCATGGAAAAAGTTTAAGCAGTTTGTTTTTCAAATTGTCTTGCCAATGGAGTTCCTTCCACCAGTTTGATAAAGATATCATTCAGTGAAGGCAGGATTTCCTGGAAACCATTGATGGAAATATTTTGCGCGATCAGGTGTTGCAAAACATCATTTGTTTTATAACCATCGTTGATCCTGATGATCAGCTGGTGTGGTTTGGTTCCCATCAATTCAAATGCAGGGTGTGTTCCCGCTTCTGCCTGTCCTTCATACGTGATGGTATACAGGTTTTCTTTGTATTGCTGCTTTACCTGGCGAACGGTTCCGTCCAGGATCTTACTTCCTTTATTCATGAGGATGATATGGTCACAGATCTCTTCTACCTGTTCCATCCTGTGTGTACTGAAAATGATGCTGGCACCTTTCTTCGCAAGATTATAGATCTCTTCCTTGATCAGATTTGAATTCACCGGGTCAAGACCACTGAAGGGTTCATCCAGGATGATCAGTTTTGGTTCGTGCATTACCGTGGTAACGAACTGGAGTTTCTGACCCATACCTTTACTCAGGTCTTCCACTTTTTTATTCCACCACGATTCCATTTCAAATTTTACAAACCACTGTTTGGCTTTCTGAAGTGCATCTGCGCGTGACAGACCTTTTAGCTGGGAGAGATAAACAGCCTGTTCGCCGATCTTCATTTTCTTATATAATCCTCTTTCTTCCGGCATGTAACCGATATAGGAAACATCTTTCATCGGGTCCATCTTTTTTCCGTTCAGCAGGATTTCTCCTTCATCCGGTAAAAAGATCCCGGTGATCATCCGGATCAGGGTGGTTTTGCCGGCACCATTTGGTCCAAGGAGGCCAAAAATACTGCCCGGTGCAAGGGAAAAACTGACGTCGTCCACAGCTTTCTGTGTCGCGTAGTACTTTTTAAGGTTTTTGATTTCGAGTATGTTCATAAGCAATAGGTTGAAGTGTAAAGCGGGCTTAAATTAAGCGTTTCCTGAAATTACCTTGTTGTTTTATTATAAATGGTAAGGGCTATGCGTTCTCCATCCATTGCTGCACTAACAATTCCACCGGCATAACCTGCTCCTTCTCCGCAAGGATATAATCCATTGATCTGGGGGTGTTCCAGTGTTTCCGGATTACGGGGAATTCTTACCGGTGATGATGTCCTTGATTCTGTGGCGACCAGCACTGCTTCATTGGTAAAATATCCTCTCATTTTTTTCCCGAATTCACGGAAAGCAAGCTGAAGACTTCTGGCAACAAAACCCGGCAAAACTTCGTGAAGTGAAGTGGAATGTATTCCGGGGAGATAGGAACAATCGGGAAAGGAGGATGAGATTTTCTTCTCGCTAAAATCGACCATTCGCTGAGCCGGAGCAACATATTTCCCGCCACCGGCTTTAAATGAATCGACTTCCACCATGCGCTGGAATTCCATTGCCGCCAGGGGACTGGCCGATTTGAATTGTTTATTGTAATCCGCTTCCTCTACTGAAACGACCATGCCTGAATTGGCGTATGGATTATTTCTTTTTGAGGGCGACCATCCATTAACTACAAGTTCACCTAGGTCGGTACTTGCTGGAGCGATGATCCCGCCCGGGCACATGCAGAAACTGAACACGCCGCGACCTTCCACCTGTTGAACCAGGCTATAGGATGCGGGTGGAAGGTATTCGCCTCTTGAGGTGCAGTGATACTGAACTGAATCGATCAGGTCCTGCGGATGTTCGATCCGAACTCCGAGTGCAAACGGTTTTGCTTCAATCAGAATATTTTTTTGTTGAAGAAGATGAAAGATATCCCGGGCGGAATGTCCCGTTGCCAGGATAACTTCTTCTCCATTAAAAGTGTTTCCTGCAGAAGTCTTTACACCTGTTATCTTATTATTTATGATGAGAAAATCCGTAACCTTCTGATCGAAAAGGAATTCTCCGCCCGAATCGAGGATTTGCTGACGCATGGCGGTGATGATATGCGGAAGTTTGTTGGTACCGATATGCGGATGAGCTTCATATAGAATTTTTTCATCGGCTCCGAATTGCACAAACAGATTCAAAATCCTGTTGATATCACCTCTTTTATTGCTGCGGGTATAGAGTTTACCATCGCTGTAAGTACCGGCGCCCCCTTCCCCAAAGCAGTAATTGCTTTCAGGATTAAGAATTCCTTCCTTGTTTAATAAGGCTAAGTCGCGGCGGCGGGAGCGAACGTCTTTTCCTCTCTCCAGTAATATGGGTTTGATTCCTTTTTCTATAAGCTGAAGGGCAGCAAATAATCCGGCAGGTCCTGCACCGACAATGATCACTGTATGTTGCGATTTGCTGACGTCGGGGAAATGAAGATGAACCGCCTTTCGACTGATATAAGGTTCATCGATGAACGCCAGCAGGGTCAGGAGGATCCAGGGTTGTTTACCTCTTGCATCAATTGATCTTTTGATAATGGAATAACCCGTTACCTGGTTTAAAGTGGATCCTGAAGAAGAAGCGATCAGCGATCTGATGATCTGATCATTACCTGCTTCGGATGGGAGCAGTTTAATGGAAAGTTGTTTCTGCATGAGGTTAGGTATTTATCCTAAAATGCTATTAATAAAAAAGGGAACCCGAAAAGTTCCCCTGCAAGATAACCCGGTTTTTCGTTATTTCTTTTTTGCAAAAGAGTAACCGATCATAACCGACCAAAGACGGTTTCTAGTTTTCGTGCCGGATGATTGATCCTGTAGCACATTGAGGGTACCGAATGAATATCTTACTTCAGAAGTTATTCTGCATTTTGGAAAAAGGTAACCAACTCCGGCAGTGGCACCCATATCAGTTTTGTTCACCTGGTCTTTAATGTCCACATTCTCATCGTTCATTTTTCTTTTAGCCGAAGAAAGAAAACCAACCTGCGGACCTGCATAAAGATTAAAGTTGGAGGCAGCAATATTGTATTTAAATAATACAGGCACGAGCACATAAGTTGTTTTGAGCCTGTTCATATAATAGGTCTCTACAGTTTCCTGTGCTGAAACGAGTAATTCCGGTTGAATACTGAAAAGGGAAGATACCGGCATGTCGTAAGATCCGCCGATGATAAATCCCAATCTGGGATTATCAAAATTTTCAGTTTCTGTGGCTGACTTTATATAATGAAGATTGGTACCTGTCTTAATGCCAAAGTTTCCCTGGGCAAAAGAAAAATTTGCAATGATTATAGATAAGAGCAACACGGTTAGTTTCCTCATATAGTTGGTTTAGCTATGCAAAGAAAATTCTTACTGGTAAATAATCAAAGTTTTTTTAATCCGGTGAGAAAGATTAAAAATGATTTGGATTAAGTTTTTTGAGGACAATCAACCTACCCTGAGGGGATTATTTACCCAAATCAAGTTTTTTAATTTTAGGGAAAGAATTATATAATTCTTATTATTTAATTTGATACCTTGAATACGGCCTTTACCAACAGCGGTTATACACATCATCCTAAGAAAAAAATTTTTTTACATCATTCGAAATACAGGTGTAGACTGGCTTTCAGAGGATCAATAGATAATACTTCACACAAAGAATTAATAGGTAGCTGAGATTGTAATAATTGGTGAACTTGCAAGGGAACAAAAAATTTTTTTTTCCAAAAAAACTTTTGATATTCGTCCCCCTGCGTTAATTTTTTGTGGAGAACTAATAAAAAAAGTTGTGTGAATTTTGTTTAAGAGGTTCTGGATAGAACAAAGCAAAAAATCGTTTAAACTCAACATAAACAGTGTTTGGAAAAAATGGCTAAATCATCCGAAAAAGTTTGGAGTAATTGTTTGGATATAATCAAGGACATTGTAGAATGGCAGCATTATAAGACATGGTTCGAGCCAATCAGGCCTGTTGAGTTAAAAGAAAATATTCTTGTGATCCAGGTACCTAGTCAGTTTTTTTATGAGTACCTTGAAGAACACTATGTAAATCTTCTTGCCAAAACACTCAGAAGAATACTTGGAAAAGATGCGAGGCTTGAATATAGAATAATGGTGGATAGTGGTAATCATCAGAACAAGCCACTTACAATGGATGTTCCTGCAAATGGTTATAAAACTTTTTCTAACAATGAAATGGATTTTCCGCTGATCATAAATAATCCAGTAAAGAATCCTTTTGTGATTCCCGGACTGAAGAAGATGCAAATCGATCCTCAGCTTAATCCTATTTATACATTCGAAAATTTTATTGAAGGAGATTGTAACCGTGTTGCCAGAAGGGCGGGTAAAACTGTAGCTGAAAAACCTGGAGCAAGTTCATTTAATCCATTAGTATTATATGGAGGTGTTGGTCTCGGAAAAACACATCTTGGCCAGGCAATCGGAAATGATACCAAGCGACTTCATCCAAACAAGGTCGTTTTATATGTGAGTTCAGAAAAATTCATCAACCAGTTCCAGGATCATAGCCGTAATAATGCGATCAATGATTTTATTCACTTCTACCAGATGGTGGACGTGTTGATCATTGATGATGTTCAGTTCTTCAACCGGGCAGAAAAATCACAGGATGCATTCTTCGCCATCTTTAATCATTTGCACCAGAGTGGTAAGCAACTGATCATGACATCCGATAAATCTCCCAAAGACCTGGAAGGTTTACAGGAAAGATTGCTGAGCAGGTTCCGCTGGGGACTGAGTGCAGATCTTCAGATTCCTGATTACGAGACAAGAATCGAAATCCTGGAGCGTAAAATGAAGAACGACGGTCTGGATATGCCTAAGGAAGTTGTAAAATACCTGGCTTATAATATTAATAGTAATGTAAGGGAGCTGGAAGGTGCACTTATATCGCTGTTGGCACAATCTTCGCTCAACAAGCGCGAGATCGATCTTGATCTTGCAAAAAGAGTATTGAGAAATTTTGTGAAGACCAGCAGCAAAGAGATCACTATCGAAACCATTCAGAAAATGGTTTGCGAATTTTTTGATGTTCCTTACGATAAACTGCTTCAGAAAACAAGGAAGCGTGAAATCGTTCAGGCAAGGCAGATCACTATGTATCTTGCAAAAGCATTCACCAAGAATTCATTGAAAACAATCGGGGAACATTTTGGAGGAAGAGATCATACTACGGTGATACATTCCTGTCAGACAGTTAAAGACCTCATGGATACCGACAGTTCCTTCAGGGAGAGTGTTGTTGAATTGCAACAGAAGGTTCAGCTTGCAGCGATGTAATAAGATTTTGTAAGTCATAAAGACTTTGACCAGGTGTTAAGTAAGAAATTTGACCATTGAGTCACAAAAAATATTGAAGAAGAAATCAGCGATGGTTTCTTCTTTTTTTTTGTGAGGTTCATTTTAAAAGCAATGAATTTTTTTTCTGAGAAAAAATTACAAATTGAATTTGGTAATTGAATTAATACCCCTATTTTTGCCATCCCGAAAAACAGGGTGAGGTGCCTGAGTGGCCGAAAGGAACGGTTTGCTAAACCGTCGTACGGGTTAAACTGTACCGAGGGTTCGAATCCCTCCCTCACCGCCACTCTGAAAAGAAGGGCGGTTCATCCGCCAGGTACAAAAAGTTTCGGGGCGTAGCGTAGCCCGGTATCGCGCCACATTTGGGATGTGGAGGTCGTAGGTTCGAATCCTGCCGCCCCGACTTGACGGGACAAAGTGGAGAAATCCACCTTTGTCCCGTTTTTATTTTCCATCAACTTCTTATTAATCAGGTTAATATGCTGCACAAAATCGTTGCGCCTTGTGGTTCGAACTTTGCTTCCGTCAAAAACGATTTTTTCAGGGTAAATCGAACCAACTTCCGTTCTAACCTCTGCCAAGTTCCCTTTATGCAGCGCATCCTGTAGCTCTATAACTTTGGCGACACCCCTACTTATCAGATTTTGCACATCATCCACATCGTAGTTAAGCCTTGTCAACTGTGCTTCCAACGTGGATATTTTCTCAGCGTACTGCGATTTCATATCACGGTAATCGGACGCGTCTATTTGCTGCGTAGCCAAAAGATCCCTTGTATGTGAAAGTCTCCCTTCATAGTCTTTAATCTGAAGCAGTATTTCTTTCTTCTCAGACAAAGCCTCATGTGTTTGCTCCAGATAGTCTTTGGTTATCGTTTCCTGATAGAAACTCTTGTTCTCGATTTTAGGTACAAATTTTAATAAGTCGTCTTTGATCGCGTCATTTACCTTTTCCGCATTAACGCGATGGCTACAACCTCCAACACAATGGTAATAGGCATAATATCGGTAACGTCCTTTAGATTTGCTTCCTGTTAGCAACTTCTTGCATTCAGGGCAAATTAAAAAACCACGCATTGGAAATTCATCAAGGGTGTTGACTTTCGGACGATAATTTCTGCCTCGCCCATCCAAAACATCTTGCACTTCGTAGTAAAGCGATTCTGAAATCACAGGTTGATGCTGCCCCTGAACAAAACGGCTTTCTTCATCTTTAAATTGGGGAATGAATATTTTTCCGCAGTACAACGGGTTTCTTATAACCTGCCAAAACGCATTCTTACTACACTTCAGACCTTTTTCCCGCGCAATCTTCCACACTTGTTCTGTATTAAATACACCTTTGGCAATTTCCTCAAAAGCCCAACGCAGGACTGAAGCATCTGGCTCCTTCGGAGCAATGTACTTCTTACCGTTTTCCTCAGTTTTGTTTAAATAAGCGACAGGAGCCAGCCCCATATAACGACCTTCTTTTTTTGCCCGCCTCATACCATAGAAAACATTTAAGGCCCGACGGTCATTTTCCACTTCCGGCGCCGCCAGGTAGAATGCCAACATCATCTTATTTTCAGGTATGGACAAATCCAACGGTTGTTCTATTGCCTGCGGCTCAACGCCAAGACCACGAAGAACGTTTATCATTTGATAAGCGTCACCTGCATTACGACTGAAACGATCCCATTTCGTGAACAATATCAGGTTGACATTATTCTTTCTCTTTTTGAGTGTTTGTATGAGGTTTTTCCATTCCGGCCTGTTAAATGATTTTGCAGAATGATCCTCATAAATGACATTACGTATTTCAATGGATTGGTTTACGCAATACTTCCGCAACATCTCTTCCTGGTTTCGCTGCGAGTAACCCTTGTCAGCTTGTTCGTCTGTACTCACCCGAATGTATAAATCTGATATATATTCCATCTCAGTACAATATTTTATTGTTACAATTAATCTTTACAATGATGTTTTTTGCTTATTAACCGGGACTATTCGTAGCTGAACGAAATAGCATTAGTTTTTTGCCGTGAGGGTATGATATACATAGCCGTAAACCATACTGAAAGCCCTAAAGAGAAGAATTTGCCCGGTAGTGTTTTACCGTGGCTTTAATTGGCTTTCAATGGCACTAATTTAGAATTTTTATCGGACATGGCCTTACCAAAAGAGATTTTCATTTCGTTGCGCGGTACGCATAAAAAAACACCCCATTTGGGGTGTTCAATCACTAACAATCTAAAAAAAATGCTTTAACTATTGGGACAAATATTGATAGGCATATTTTATTGCTTCGTTTACTTTTATTGTACCTATCGTTCGGCCATGAAAGATTAGCTTTTCCGGGTAGATCATACTTACCATCGCCCGTATGTTGTCATCATTTCCTCCCATTATCACTTCATCAAGCTCTAACTGCCTATTTACATCTTCTGCTAACAAGTTATCAATGTCTGGCACCCTGCCATTGACTTCTTTTAATTTTTCATTTAGCTGATCGAGAGATGAACTGTATTGTGCTTTAATTTCGTGATAATCCGAAGCATCTATTTTACCGGCAGCCAAAAGATCCCGCGTATGCACCATTTTATTTTCAAAGGCTTTTATCTGAGTTGATATTTGCTTTTTTGAAAGCTGAGCATCTTTGGTAAGGTCGTAGTACGTTTCAATTACGACATTCCGATACACCTCAAAAATCTCTTTTCGGGGAACATACTTGCGCAACTCCATTTGAAAAGCCTGGTTCAACTCTTCCATATTTATTCGATGCGAACATCCATGAGAACAATGGTAGTAAGAATAATATTTATTCCTGCCTTTAGACTTGCTTGCTGTTAAAAGGCGGCCACATCTCGGACAAACAAGGAATCCTCTTAATGGAAATTCTCCTTGTGTTTCTATTTTAGGACGGTATTTCCTTCCTCTGCCATCCAAGGTATCCTGTACCTCTTCATACAATTCTTCTGAAATAATAGGCTCATGTTGACCTTTTACAAAATAACTCCCCTCGTCCTTAAATTCAGGAATAAAGATCTTGCCACAATAAATTGGGTTCCTGATCGCCTGCCAGAAAGCATTTTTACTGCACTTTAATCCCTTCTCCCGCACTTTCTTCCATATCTGTTCCGTATTAAATACACCCTTTGCCAATTGTTCAAAAGCCCAAATTAAAATAGCAGCATCGGGGTCTTTAGGACTGATATACTTATTCCCGCCTTCATCAACTTTATTCTTGTACCCTACAGGAGCAAGGCCCATATAACGGCCTTCCTTCTTTGCCCTTCTCATCCCATAAAGAACATTTAGGGCACGGCGGTCATTTTCCACCTCTGGTGCTGCGAGATAAAACGCCAGCATCATTTTGTTTTCAGGAATGGATAAGTCCAACGGTTGCTCGATTGCCTGCGGCTCCACGCCAAATTCACGGAGTATGTTTATCATTTGGTAGGCATCGCCTGCATTACGGCTAAAGCGATCCCATTTCGTAAACAGGATAAAGTCTATCTTATTCCTATGTTTCTTCAGTTGAACCAGCATTCTTTTCCATTCCGGCCTGTTGAAAGACTTTGCAGAATGATCTTCATAAATGACATTCCGTATCTCTATGGAATGGCTGTCACAGTACTTTCGCAGCATTTCTTCCTGGTTACGTTGTGAATAACCCTTATCAGCCTGCTCATCAGTACTTACTCGGACATATAAATCTGCTATCGGCTCTCTATCCTCTTTCATCTCTTCAGGTATTTATTAACTACGCTACGAGCAATATTTTTAAGAAGCAGCAGGACTTTGGCAGCATCCTCTACGCTAACATCAACCCTTCTGTCACGAAGCATTTTTGCAACTTTTTCAGGGGTCATTCTGATATTTTGTAAGCCGTCTTTCATCTTGCACTTTGGTAATTGTGGACATTTGAAATTATTAAAGACTATCCCGACCTTTTTAAAGGTGGCTTCTCCTGTCACTCAAAGGAAGTGTTTGACCTTTTGAACCTTTTCGACTCTTCTCTTCCCGCATTCAATGCGGGAGTATTACACCAGCATGTTACAGTTATATAAAGCATTTTCCACAAGCAACCGGTAAAAAGGCAGCTAATGTATTGCGGGCAAAGCAAACTGGAAAACCAAAAGACTACGGCATAATGGCTTTGCTCGTTCCTCACAAACCCACCCTTCGGGACTTATTCCGTTTCCTTCTGGTTTTCCGCTTTTCCCGCATGGATTACCTGCTTTCTTTTTTCCGGTTTTTCTTTTGGAAAAATGATTTGTGAAGCGAAGCGAAGCAAAGCACAGCAGGAAAGAGAAAGCGAGTAAAACAACATTGTAAAACTTTTAAACAAGAACGATTATGAACATCATCGGACGACTGACAAGGGATGCGGAAGTACGCACAACGTCACAGGAAAAACAGGTAGTAAACTTCTCAATCGCTACCAATGAAAGCTACCGTAACAAACAGGGTGAGCAGGTAGAGCAAACAACATACTTCGACTGCGCCTACTGGATTAGTCCCAACGTTGCAAGGTTACTGACAAAAGGAACGCTTGTAGAACTCTCAGGAAGAGTAAGCGCAAGAGCGTGGATAGGTAAAGACGGTGAAGCACATGCAGGGCTAAACTTTCATACCTCAAAAATCAAACTGCACGGAGGTAGCAAGAAAAGCGACAACGCACAGCCACAGACTACCGAAACAACAGGAAAGAATCAGGCCATGCAGTACCAAAACGTGGATGACGACCTGCCATTCTAAAAGCATCAATTAATCTTTTTTTAAACAAGTAAAATTTAAACATCATGGCACATAATCTGAATTTCAACGAGCAAACAGGACGTTATTCATTCTTTAGCGTTCAGCAAAAAGCGTGGCACGGCTTAGGACGTATTGTAGAACAATACCCTACAAGCGAAGAAGCTATTAAGTACGCAGGGTTGGATTACGAGGTAATTAAAACCCCACTATTTACAAGAGGCACTAACATTATCGAAACGGCAAGCGGTATCGAGATTGCAGACAATGAACTGCAAGTTCCAAACTATTATGCCAATATCCGTAGCGATAACAATGCAGTATTGGGTGTGGTGGGTAAAGACTACCATATTGTACAGAACCGTGAAGCCTTCAATTTCTTCGATGCTATTGTCGGTGGTGGCGAGGGTATTCTATACGAAACCGCAGGAGCGTTAGGCAATGGAGAGCGCATATTCATTACAGCGAAATTGCCCGACTATATCCGTGTAGGTAATGGGGACGATGTTACAGAAAAATACATCTTCCTTACCACTTCACACGATGGTAGCGGAAGCATTACCGCAGCATTTACCCCTATCCGAATTGTATGCCAAAACACGCTTAACGCTTCACTTCGCAGTATGAGCAACGTAGTACGCATCAAACATACCGCAGGTGCAAAACAGCGTTTGGAAGATGCTCACAAGGTCATGTGGCTGGCGAATACATTGAGTAACCAGTTGGAGGGCATTTTTAATCAATGGGCAAAAGTTAAGGTAACAGATGGTGAAGTAAGAAAGCTAATCCAGTTAGCCCTATGCCCTAACAAGGAAACATTTGAACTGCTCAAAAAAGGTGCGGATGATGAAATTTCAACCGTATTCAAAAACACTGTAGAAGATGCCTTCGCATACGCCATGATAAGCGATACACAGCAAATGGATACCACTAAAGGAACATTGTTCGGAGCGTATAACGCCGTAACAGGGTATTATCAGAATGTAAGGAATTACAAAGATGATGAAGCCAAGCTGCAGAGTATTGTAATGGGTGGAACGGCACAGATGAAAACCCAAAAGGCTTTTGAATTATGCACCTCTTTTGCAGCAGGCGGAGCAGAGAGTTTTAACCTTAATTAGATAACTACAGGCTGCCGCTTTGATTGGCGGTAGCCTACTAAAACTATGTAATTATGAACGCAAACTTTTTCGGACAGTTAGCCCACTTAGATATAACAGGCGATATACAAATCACTATATCAAAAGGAGCGGAAAACAACCTTGTTGTTTCTACCATACTCAACAATGAACAATGTGGCGACAAAGCCAGGCAACTGATTATGCCCCTTAATTTAAGAGGAACAGCAGCAGAATTGGACGAGGGATATTTTGAACGAATAACCACGCCTTTGCAAACCGCTTCAGGCTTAATGGTCAACATGGAAGCCTTTATGAAGCAATTGGATGAAGCCAAAAAACAATCGGCAATGGAAAAGGAAAAAGCCGACAAAGAGAAAAAGTCGAAGGAAGAAAGAGACAAGAAGTATAAAGATGCTATGCTGAAAGCGGATGAACTGGAGGCAGCGGGCAAATACAGGGATGCGTGGACAAAAGTGCCTGACCCTGCACTATTCCCCGAACAGGCAGAAACGATACGCAAACGCAGGACTGCATTATCCAACAAGTTCGCCCCCGACCTGTTTGGAGCAACTGAAACAGCAGTAGCCATAGCAGAACCACAAGCGGCAAGCACCCTTTTAAATGAAGATACTACCAACGGGGAAATCCTCGATGATACAGAATATAATGATAATTGGGAAGACGAGAACGAAGCAGAATAATTCAGCCACATTAAAAAACAGCAATCATGTTAATAGCAACACAATTAGAACGGGTGTTCTTACTGAACGATAAGGGGCAGGAAATCCGATTGACAGACCCCGAACCGAAATGGAGCGTAGATGTCGTAATGAATTTTTACGCCAACACTTATCCTATACTGACGACCGCAAAAGTATCTGCTCCTGTTATCCATGATGATATGGTACAGTACCGATTTGAAAGTGTAATGGGAACAAAAGGTTAATCTAAAAATCAAAAGAAATGGACTATGCAACACAATATCATATCGGGTATCATCCAAATACCTCCACAGCAGAAACAACGGCAGTTACACCGACAGTTAGGCGAGTTCGCTCACTGGATGCAAAGACCAAAGGACGCAAGCGAAATCCGAAAGGACAAACGGAAGTCCGTACCGATAGCCATGTTGCCAATGGTTTTCTAAAGGCATCATTCCTGCCTAAACTGGAAATATCCAACTCTGTACAAGCCTGTACGGAAAGTGGAAAAACGGAAAGGGATTTTTATTCGTCCCTTTCCCAACTGGCAGCGCACTACGGTATTGAACCCATGCAGACACGGCAACACGGCTATCCGTATAATATCGGTTTGGCATTGTGGGATGCACGGGAAAAACTAAAACAGACTGGCAGTAATTGGGACAGCTTGCAACTGGTACAGGATAGTAAGAAAACCTTTTTTATCAGCGAAGAACGCTACCGAACAGGAAGCACCCTTTATTATATCCCTGTTATGCCACTCTTTGAAATGCTGCATGATCCCAAGCGTAAGCGGACAGCCCATTTATTGGTATCGGTTTGCAGCTACCTGTACCATATTGCGGATATTCCGTATTACGGGCAGGAAAACAGTTACCTCTATTGGCAATATGAAATGTTGAAGGATTGGGTAGAGCAGGACGACCAAACGGACGAAACGGAATGCTATAAAAGCGAGCTACGGCAAGCGGAATGGATTGGCGAACGTATTGAACAAAAGATTTTCAACCGTATTAATCTCACCGTATTTGAACAACGCCTAAAGGCGTTTAAACCAAAGGATGATTTTGACAGGGAATGTTGGCAGTTCGCTTACAATGCGCTTGCCCTTTATACAGACTATCCCAAAGCAAGCATTTTCCGAAATGCCCCAAAAGCGGATGAAGCCCCATACAGGGAAAGTGATGATTACGAGCAGGAAACCCTTCTCATGGACAAGTACATATCTTTTATGGCAAGCGGCAAAGGATGGCTGTACGAAAGCCTTTCGGAAAGCGTAAACAACGAGTTTAACGAATACGGTAGCATAGAAGAACCCACTATTCTCAAACGTATGGACGGAAGCCCGATAACAAGCAACAACCTTGATTTTGAGAACCGCCTGCTTACCCTTTTAGATGATATATGCTACTTACTGAGCAATTATAAAACGACAAGACGATGAACAAGACAACTGATATAACCAACGATTTTGGAACGCTGTACCATCCTGTGTCTGCTTTGGTGTTCTATGAAACCAAAGGCACGAACACCGATATGTATGTAGAGCATTTTGATATAGACAGGAACGGTAATCCTGTTAATGCCCATCCATTGACCGTAAGGGAAGCAAAGGTATTAGCGAAGGCGCTCAACACCGATAAGGAAAAGAACAAGGCATTTCTAAAGCCAAAGGGCATTTTGCCGACCCATGTACTGCACATCAACCCAAGCGAAAACGGTTCAGTATTGTGGTACACCAAAGCACAGGAGCGACAATTATTTTTTGTTGAAAATCTGGAAATACCCAACGGTAAGGCAAGCGTACCGCCTATGCTGTGGCTTGCCAATAAAGAAAGTCTTTGGGTGTTCGCTCTTACTTCAGACAGGCGACCCAATGAAGCAACACAACTGTATCACGCCCCCTATTTCAACGTGTATGAGAATGGCAATGTATGTATGGGTACGGTAGATGTGAACGTCAAAAATTCCGCTTCGGTGGAAGAATTTACCGCAGCATGGGAAAGCTACTTTTTCAACAGCTATTTCAGCCATTTGGTGAATGAACATAACCCGACAAAGGGCAATTGTGTAAGCCTTTGGAAAGACCTCGTTAAAACAGGGAACGCCTTCCCGAAAGAGGTATTGAAAAAGAATAACAGGAAACTTAAAAACTTATTAAGATGAACACCGAAAAAAACAAAGTCCATTTTACGGATAAAAGCCTGATAAACGCCACCAATGCCGTATCCGTAAATCTCATTGGCGCAGGGGGTACAGGCTCAAAGGTGCTGACCGCCCTGTTAGAGATGAACCATAGCATGATTGAACTGGAACACCCAGGATTGCAGGTGCGTTTGTGGGATGATGACATTATAACGCAAGCCAACTTAGGCAGGCAGCGTTTTGCCGAATGTGAAATTGGTTTGTATAAATCTGTAGCCCTGATAAACCGTGCAAATCGTTGGGCTGGTACGAACTGGAAAGCAGAAACCATAAAATTCGGTAAAGACCATTTGGGCAAATTACCCGAACTCGCAAAGACAAGCATTTATATTTCCTGCGTGGACAGCGTAACGGCACGCTTTGAAATTGCCGATATACTAAAACTATTGGGCAACGATACAGGTTACCACGATAAGCCTAAGTATTGGTTAGACTTTGGTAACAGCCAGCACACAGGGCAAACGATACTATCTACCATTGGAAACATACGCCAACCCAACTCCGAGAAATACGAAACCGTGGCAAACCTGCCGATGGTTACCGATGAATTCGGCGACCTGCTCAAACAGTCCGAAGCAATTGACGACACGCCAAGCTGCTCTTTGGCAGAGGCATTAGAAAAACAGGATTTGTATATCAATGGCTCGTTGGTTCAAATGGGTTGCTCGCTGTTGTGGGGTTTATTTCGCAATGGATTGACCCCATATAGAGGCTTTTTCCATAATCTGAAGGATTATACTACCCACCCTATAAAAGTCGCCTGATAGCCAAAATCGGGCGGCAAAAAGACACTCCCTTCCGCTGGTCGGGGCAGTCTTTTTGCTTAAAGCGGAAGCAACCACTTTGCCAAAATGCGCTCTGCTGCCTTTTCTACCCTTCACATTTTACCAAACAGGTTGCGATCTATTTTATATGGCATATTCACTATCCCTTTTGTTGTTTTAGGGAACTTCTTTTCTTTCCAGATAAGCGTCCAAAGAAAAGAAGCAAAAGAACGCCGCCATTTTTAATTCAAATTTATTGTTATGTTAGCTGGCTACATTATCGGCTAACGAGCTGCCTATGTCCTCCCATATCTCAATAAAATTTTACAGTAGTACAGGTTTCCGACAGATCAGTTTAAGGTAAATAGTTTCGTACATTTGACATTATCTGTCAAGTCTAAATATTTCAAATAGTATAAAGTGGATTATACAAAGACGTTTGGAGAAACATTACGTGTTAAAAGAGAAGCAAAAGGATTACTCTTACGGCAAGTTGCAGCCATGTTAGATATGGACACTGCAATCTTAAGTAAGATTGAGCGAAGCCAACGGAATATAAGCAAAGAGCAAGTTTTTAAACTCGCAGACATTTTGGGCATAGAGCGAGAGGAATTACTTATTCATTATCTAAGTGAAAAAATTGCGATTGAATTAATGGGCGAACGCCTGGCTGATAAAACACTCAAGATTGCAGAAAAGAAGATAAAGCACATGTTGAAAGCTAAATCGTAACCCAATAAATATTTTAAGTGTGAATAGGATCGACTACATCAATAAAATTAATACTTGCGCTGCAAGGTTTGTTCACGAAGTGGAAGGGTTCAATGCTATAGACAATTATCACATCAATATCCATGCTGAAAATTTCTTAGTTCCTTTACTGAATGAGGTTTTGGGATTAGAACTTGAAAACCTCAACGCCACTAAGAGGAAAAACTTCCCAGCTATCGACTTGGCTGACTTTAAGAATAAGGTAGCTTTTCAGATTACATCGACCTCATCGTTTGACAAAATTAAAAGCACGCTTGAAATCTTTTCAAGACACGATTTACAGAGTGAGTTTGACGTTCTCTATTTCTACATATTAACAGAGAAGAAGCCGCAATACAATCATTCGAAGTTAAGTGATGTAACCCCTGATGGCTTTGTATTTGATTCGAACGAGCATATAATAGATAAAGATATCATTCTTCAAAAAATCAACGCAATAAGCTCTACTCCTAAAATCCAAGCTATTTCAAAACTCTATGAACATGAGTTCTCAGAAATTCAAATCGAGCAGCGCAAACTAAAATTTGAAAATGGATATTTGAACAATGAGCCGGAGGATATATCTCCAAATATGGTCGCTATTTCATTTCCAACGGTTTTATATAAAGCAGAATTATTCGTTGATGAAGACGCTATTATTGAAAACTTAAACGAATACTTACAAAGTGTTGGAAGAAGAAAAGTAAAGAAACTAAAACCAAATACCCTTGTAAAAAAGGCATTAAAACAGAATCAGATATACTTTGAAGACTGGATACTATTTGAAAAATGTATTTACACATTCAGAGATTTAAACAAGAACAATGAACCCCTCCGTAAAATTATTGATGCGGGAACTATTACTTTTTTGGAGTGTACCGATTTTTACGAACAAAGTGAGGCAACTAATAGAGTATTTAAAAATCTGTTGAGAAAGGCATTGATTCAGCTTTGCTATTTTAAGGGTATAGAGTTTTTTGCACCGCGAGGTATTTTTAGATTTGCCAATACCAGGCCACCAAAAGCAAAGCAAATTCGGTGGAAGGGGAAAAAGGAATCGACCAAGACAGTAATCTTTGAGATAATTAATAAAAAAGAGGGGCATGTTATCTGTTACAGACACCTGGCCTTTAGAGCCTCTTTCCTAAATTTTGAAAAGGATTGGTATTTGGTCATAAATCCAACCTGGAGCTTTACCAATCCCGGAGGATATAAGGAAAGTAGATACGAACCTGCTTACATGGCCGGAATAAAACGGCTTGAAAACAACAATTCCGTTTATAATTATTTTAGGTTTTTCGCGTACTACCTGTCATATACAGACTTATTCACTACAAATTACCCATACTTGCGGACTTCAAAAATTGAACCTCTAAGTTTAGCACCAAGTTTAGATGAACAGAAATGGGTGCCTGTTAAGATCGTAGAAGAAAGTTCTGAAACTGCACCAACTGAAATAAGCCTTGACACTGAATTAACTAATTCAACCTTTTTCGATTAATGAAACTAAGATATATTGAAGAGCCTTCTTTACAGTTCGGATCAGGGCATCACATTTGCCCTAAAAGTGGTATATATACCTTCAACCCGTTTGATATTGAACAAGTAAGACCGGAAAAAATCACTATAGGCGTCGTTGGCAAATCCGATAGCGTTGACGCTGTTTTGGAATGGATAGAAACATGCAAAACTCATATCGATGGGAAGCAAAGTAAAACTCCTCATCCTAATTTGTTTTTGAATTTTTGCGGCTTTAATAAGAATGTTGGGTTTAAGTGTGAAATTAATTACGACGATACCTATCTGAGAAAACTAAACAACTCAGATCTTGAAAGAATTGTAAAGAAGAATAATTCTCTTGAAACTATAATTAGCGAAATCACCGAACTGTATTTGACGGAGATAAAGTTTTTATCTAAAAACAAAAAACCGGATGTTATTCTTTGTGCTTTACCGGAAAATATAATGAAACATATTACGGAAGCGAAGGAAAAGAAATCCGAAGAGGATGATGAAGACACCCAGGCTGTTGAACAGGATTTTGACGAAGAGGAAGTTTCTATAAAGGAACAGAATTTCAGAAGGAATTTAAAGGCAAAGGCTATGCAGTATAATGTGCCTATTCAAATAATAAGGGACAGAGTAGCCAAACCAACAAAGGAAATGCAAGACGCTGCAACAGTTGCATGGAATTTTTTTACAGCGTTGTATTACAAGGCATCAGGGACGCCGTGGGCATTAATAAGAAAAGATTCCGCTGAAACTACTTGTTATGCAGGAATTAGTTTCTTTAGAAGCAGAGATAGGAAATCGACCCAAACAAGCATTGCCCAAATATTTAATGAGTTAGGGAAAGGTGTGATTCTAAGAGGTGAGGAAATCACCTTAAAAAAGAACGATAAGACGCCGCATCTTAGTGAAGAGCAGGCGTTCAATCTTTTAAAGCAATCGCTCACTGAATATTACGAGGCAGTGAAGATATTTCCTAAAAGGCTCGTAATTCACAAGACTTCCAATTTCAGTGAAGATGAAATATATGGATTTGCACAGGCCGGACGAGACTTGCATATAAATCAAGTTGACCTTGTTTCAATACAGACATCAGATTTACGACTTTATCGGAGCGGCAATTACCCGCCAATGAGAGGAACTCATTTTGCAATGAGCGACAAACACCACCTATTGTACACAAGGGGATCTGTACCATATTATGAAACATATCCGGGAAGGTATATTCCAAGAGCTATTGAGGTTAAATTAGCTCAGCATGATGAGTCCCCAAACATCATTTGTGACGAAATCCTTGCATTAACCAAAATGAACTGGAACAATACGCAATTTGATAGGCAAATGCCTATTACAATTGAGTGTGCAAGAAATGTCGGCGAGATATTGAAATATTTAAATCCAGAAGATAGTATGCAGCTAAAATACAGTTTTTATATGTAACTATTGATATGTATGACCTTCACCAATTTAATGCATGGAAGACTTGAAACCTATAGTTGCCAATTCCTATTTGGCTATTATCAAAGCAACCCTGGACAGGATATTGTATTTCGAGACTGACACCATTCTCAATTATCTCGTTCGGTTCCACATCAATATCAATACAGATGACGCGGAAGAAAAGCTCAATGCTGATGAAGCCTTAATAATAACTGATAAATTTTATGTTTTTAAGGCGTTGTGGAAAGCCATCTTGGAAACACTTTATGCCAAATACCTTCCTCATGTGGCATACTCGTTTCAATGGGATATTGAAGTAACCCCGTACACCTTAATGATGTGCGAGTTTACAAAGGAATATGCGGAGGACAAGGACATGGAAAGAATGAAAGAATTGCTCAAAGTGTCCGATGAACAGATAGAGATTAACTATGAAAAAATTGTCAAAGATCTTGCATTGGCAAAAATAGGATTAGGCAATGGCCTGGCTGATCTGCTACCCGCATCATTATTGCCCAATACAAAGAAAGAGCAACTACAATTGATGTTTCGTCTTATGAGTTTCCCGCCTCTTGGTGAATTGGCACTTTTTCATAACCATTACAACGCTTTCATCAAAAGGCAGACGGAACAACTTTCGTCGGCTTTCCCCGGCATTGATGCAGATAAGATACCGAGTTTCGGAATGCCAGAGGCACTTCATTGCTCATACTTTCATGTGCATCATGAAACATTTAAAAAGCATGGACTAAGCGGGTTTGAGAATAATCTTGTGCTGCAGGGGTATAAAGATGAATTTCAAGAAATACGGAAGCAGGCAACGGATAATGTCGGTAAGTTCAATGGCAGTTTGATTTGTTCCTGTTGTGGTGAAAAACAAACAATAAAGCTCCCTGAAGAAATCCTGCAATATAAATACCTATTGGAGAACCTGAGCTTGGCGAAAAAAGTCGGGCTTGCCTATTTTGCGGACTTTGGAGAAGTTTATAAGAAGAACATTTCAGAAAAGATGTATTCTTTTATTCCCAATATTAACAAATTGGATAACCCTGTCTGTATAATTTTGATCGAAGGTGAAAGTGAGGAATGGGCCATTCCAATATTGGCTTTTAGAAAGATGTTCATTTTGGCTAAAAGTAATATCCAGGTCTATAACTCTAAATCAAAAGAGAAGCTCGCTGCCGACTTTTTTAGCTTTAGGGCTAATTATCCTAATCGTAAAATCATTTGTCTGTTAGATTCCGATGCTAAAAAGGAACGTGTGGATCTGGAAAGAGTTATTAATAACCATAAAGATAAATACAGGCTGGTGTTTATTGAAAATGGCACCTTTGAAGATATATTCGATCTTGACATTTCAATCGAGATACTGAACGAATTATATCCAGATGGCGACCCTATAACAAATTCCGACTTCATTACCGGCAAGGACTTCTTAACTAATATCAAACGTGTAATGTTCCAAAAAAAGAAGGCTCAGTTTGACAAGGTGCTCTTTGCAAAAACAATTGCTTTGCGAATGGATATAGATAAACTGCCTAATGAAATTGCAGAGATTTTATCTATTGCCGAAGATTTTGCAAGGCCAACGGGGTTTATAAAGCAATAGCAAAATTAACCGGAACTTCAGATACGCCTTGCTCGGAGGAGATGGTTTGAGCTTATCGCCGCGTTGAAACTGGAGTTTGAGACTGTAACACCTCTGTCTTCTCTTTTGCTTTTTTCTGTCGGTAATAGCTCCACAAGAACAGTAAGCCGAAAATAATCAGTGCGTAGGCAAGCCATTTACCGACGCGTTCCAGGAAGGTGACGGCTACAGATTTTTCGTAGCTTGAAAAACCCTCTGATCCCATTGGGCTGCGCCTGTAAAATTTTCTTCGATTAATCCAGTATCGAAGTCCCAACCCTAACACCAAAGCTATTATGCCTAATACTAATGATGCAATCATAACTTTATCCGTTTAATTTCCGTTTATAAATTTAATTAATATTCTCCTTTTACTGTAACAAAACAACCATTCATAACAAGTGCCCAAAATAAAAACGGCTTATCTAAAAGACAAGCCGTTTTTATTTTGAGGGAGGGTATCAATCACTGCTGTTAAACTGAAAGCTTAACTGCTTTTCATTTCCAAAGTTGTCCGATATCCATACATCGAATGATTGAGATACTGTGGACTGAGAAGTATAGTACAGTCGAAATTGTGTCTGTGCTAACTCATAGATGTCATTTGGAAGATAAGCAGGCTCATTGTAATACCTCAATGTACCTGCTCCGTCAAACTGAAAATACCTGATATAATAGCGGGTATCACTATAATTTCCAGTCCTTTGGATGGTCAGCCGTATCTCCACCGTTTGGCTGCTGTCAATCTCTCCGGGAACAGGCATTACGCTAACATCAAACGGAAAATTCTTTTGTATATCAAGATCTTCCTTTTCGCAGGATGTTAGTACAACCGAGCTGAAGATTACTACTAAAAGTACCCATATTGCCTGAAGGCGAATTTTGTAATTACTAAATAATACTTTCATCGTTACTGAATTTTAAAAATTAAACCTTAGCCCTAATCCCGCCGAAGGACGGAACTGTTCTTTTGACGTTCCCCATAACATTTTTGCCTTGCCCTGTACCAGCAAGACGAAACGATTTGATAAGTAAGTTTCCAGCGATAACCGTCCACCTGCTCCATAAACAAATCCTTCTTCGTTATTTATAACGGCTCCGTCATACAGCAGGTCTTTGCCCCGGTTGATAGTTTCATAGCCGGCAACCCCTGTCAGGGCCGCATTCAGTGTAATTGTTTTGCGGTAATCACCTAACAATTGAAGACTGTAGCCACCTTCAGCAAAATAGGTTTCCAGGGGAATGGTGAAGTCCCGGTAGGACGTGTACTCATGGTTGTATTCCAAAGCCCACAACTGATAGTTGCCATTCTTTCCATATACTGTCATGGCAATATTCAGATAATAGTTTTGGTCTGGCCTTTCATTGGATAAAACACCGGCATTTATCTCCAGTCCTTTTTGTTTTGGAAGCATTCTTTGAGCCTGCACCGCTGTAACGCCAACCATAAGCAGCATTACAGCAAATATGTGTCGTTTCATTCGTAAAGGATTTTGAGGTTAATTAATTTTCAGGTGCATGTCCTTAATAAGCCTTGCTTTCACCAAGTCGGGATTTTCAACCTGTACCACCTGATGCCTGCCGCCATTCTTCTCATAAATCTCTATCAGCAACACTTTATCATCGGCAATCGTAAACTGATCGAGCAGGAATACGTTTTGCTCTACCTTATTCCCTGCAATATTGTCCAGCGGCTTGTAAATACGCAGAGGGATCAATGGCCTTTCCTGGATCACTGTACGCTTAGCTACTTTCTTATCTACTATTTTGAAATTGACGAAATCAATCTGAAACGGCACATTACTACTGTTACGGAGTTCTGTATGGAAGTAAAATTTATCGTTGTGGATATAGATGCCCTTTAACAGAAACTGGATGCCATAGCTTTTAAAGCCGATATGCTTAATAATCCTCTTGTCCTTCTTGTATATAGTTTTCAATAACAGCCCGGCCAATGATGGTGAGTTATTCCCAAGTTCTCCAAACAACACATCGTTGCCATTGTCCCTACTTATTGATTTCTGCATGGTCAGTAAATCATAGTTCATCGTGGCAGGAAGTGGGCTGTAGAAAACATTGAAATTGTAAAACCTTCCATCTTCAGTAATTACAGAAAAGTTGGTTTCTTCCTGAAAGTCGCGAACGGAAGCCTTTACCCGCAGTACATTTTCTGCATCTTCTGCCTTGCCAGCAATCAGGTATTCACTTCCGAGATCCACATATCGGATAGCAGCAGGGAATATCAGGTGGGAAGTTTTATTATAAGTTACTTCCATCTCGTACGGCTCAACTTTCCCCAGGTTTAACTTTGTAGTGTTGTTGACTACCTGTGCATGGGAGTTGGCATGGATGCCTATCAGTAAGACAAATGCCATTATATTTTTAATTATCGTTTTCATACTCTTTTTATAAATTTTACAGAATTGAATAGTTAGTTTTTCGAAATGAGAAATACCTGGTGCCCTGCCTTTAAGGTTACTTTAGGTGTCCTTATCTTTTTCGCGAAATAGCCCGATACTCCTTGCACAACGCCGCGGCTGAGGTCAGCCGCAATCTGCTGTCCTGCCGATTGGGTTAGCATAAGGCTGGTTCCGGAAGTCTGTGCCATATTGGATGCCATTTCAGTAAGTGCGTTCACTTCCGGAGAATACGGCACAAATAAACCTTGTTGCCCATCCAGGTCGTAAATAGTAATATCTACCGGGATGATATTGCCGTTAAGTTCGATTGATGATACTTTCATTTGAAGACGCCCTTGTTTGAACTTGGCATTCGCTGTCAATACAGTCCCCTGCGGAATGGTTAGACTTGGCGTTTTGGCAGGTTCCAATAAACGTAAACGAACACCACTTTCGCCCGTAACGACCTGTGTTTCCTGCACCACGGCACGGATACTGTTTTTGGGTTGCACTTCCTGTTCAGTTTTGCCAGCCGTATAAAATCCATGATTACGGCTTCCGCTCCAACCTGCAATAAACGCACTGTCTGTTGGTTCCCTATACAAAGCAGAAACCGCATTTTTACGAGCAGGTGTAAAGGCAACGAAGGTTTCCTTTTGGGATGACGAACTGGAAGCCGGAGTACCTTGTGTCTTCTGCTGCTCAGCCGCAGCCGTATTTGTAGGAAGATATTTAGCTGCCATCTGGTAAGATTTTTCCATGAGGGCCAGTTGCGTTTCCACATTATTATTCGGCTCGGCATTCTTCTCAGCCAGTTGTTCTTTTATCTCGGCCAGTTGCTTGCGCAGTTCTGCCGTCTCATCATTGTCGTTCTGATAAAATGAGCTTAACGTGCTCTGAGCGTTGCGATAGCTGCTTAATGCCGGGTTAGTGTTTTTTAATGACCCATTATATTCTTCGCCTTCTGCCTCCGCAACATCTTCTTCGGTTCCCTGTGCCGTATCCTCATTCCAATAATCAGATAAGGAAGCCAAGGCATTTTGCTTTTCCTGATTTTTCTGTTCCAGCATTTCCTGCTCGTACGCCTTTTGCTTATCGGCCTGCAAACCTGCGTCAGTAGCCTGTGGAACTGCGTCGTTAAGCCCGATATCTTCAACTTTTTTCTTGTCGTTGGATGGCTTAAAGATCAGATACATACAACCCAGGAATACAATCCCCATGAGTATAAAAATGATCGGCTTTTTAAGTTTCTCGGATTTATTCTGCACGCTCTCCTGTGCCACATCCGAAGTATCTGTTGAACTGCCATCCGTAACACGGACAACAGGCTTCTTATTTTCATTTTCTTTCATACATTTTATTTTTTAAGATTATTGATAAGGAATCCTGCAATGGTTTTGTGTATTCGTTCTTTTTGATGACGGGGTTTTCGATATGCTCGATGACCAAACTATGATCGGGCTTTCCTGTATCATACCAAACCTTCAGGATGACACCTATGGTAAGCAGCAGATACGCTGTAAAAAAGTACAGGATGTACCTGTGTTGTTTGCGTACTGACAATGCTCGCCAGCGTTCGTCCAGCCGATCAAAGTATCTGTCTATATTTGCTCTTAATTTTTTCATACTATAATGTTTATTATTGTTATAGCCTGAAACGCTTAAGGCTTTTACCCGCCTTTTGCTGCTGCTCATCATTGAACAAAGCGACTGCATCCACCGCTTTAGGTGCGGTTATCGTGGACAGGCTTGACAGTTCCGATTTTTTAAGCAGTTGCCCAAAGCGGTCTTTCTTTGCGACTTCCATTTTGCTGAGGGAGAATTTGCCGTTTACATATCGCACCCACATACTGCATTCTACACGTGGCTTGTCTTCTCCCGTCCATTGCAGGTAGCCCGTCAGTAACAGATCTTGTTTGGGCAAACTATTTGTACCTTTTTGGCAGCTTTCGAGGTATTCCCCGATGCTATCTTTCAACTTTCCGGCATACGCACCCTGCGTATGGAAATAGCCGTTATATCCTTTATCGTTAAGGATTTTCGAAAACGTGTCTAAATCTGATAATGTATCCATAAGATTGTTTTTTTAACGTTCAATGACTTCGATATCCTTATTTTCCAACACACTGAACCTTTCTATATTAAAGCCTTGCGGGTTGTTATCAGAACGGACAGAATTAACCAGGTAGCATGATGTGATCAGATCACGTTTAGTAACGTTGCTGGAGCGGATGATGAACTGTTTGGCGTACGTCCTAACCGCATACGGATAGGTATCAAAATTGCAAACCACGCTATCCACTTCAATGCGCTGCTGGACGTTACCTGATATGATGCGGTTGTAGTAACCTTTTTCAGACAGATCTTTGTAATAATCAAAGGCACTTTTGTCGGCAAGGTTAAATGCCCGTTTCATATTATTCTCAATGGCATTCTTGTCGGGTGCCAGCGTAAAGAACAGTTCATGAAAGTGGCGTACATGCTCTCGGGCTTCAACAGGGCGGTTGATTGAGGCATCCTGTGCAAGCGCCAGCATTAGTGATTTGCCGTTGTCCAGTACATAGACCTTCTGGCGCTGCTGCTCCGCGAAGCCGTAAGATTGCCATACGGCATACCCCGCCACACCGATGCAGAGTACAGCGAACACGATGGCATAAAGCCTGATCTGCCTGAAGCTATTCTCGATATTTCTTAGTGTTTTAAATTCCATTTTTTAATGATTAATTGTTTTTATTTGTTCATTAACCTTCCGCCAATATTGCCTGCTACTGACCCGGTTCCGGCTCCCGCAAGGTTGCCGGCTTTCTGTGCGGTCTGATTGACATTTCGGGTGAAGTTGCCTGCACCGCCCGCCTGTATGATCCAGCTTGTGACTGTGGGAATAGTGAAGTAGCCAACAATGCCGATGATCATAAAGATGATATATACCGTGTTTGAACTATCGGGAATATAGTTGGGATCGGCGAGGCTCTCAATGTCCTTTTCAAGGATCAGGGATTGTATTTTGGCAAGCATGGAACTGAACAGATCGGCAACAGGCAGCCATAGATACACGCTTATATACCGCGTTATCCATTGCGTAAGGGTTGACTGGAAGCCATCCCAAACCGATATGGCGAAGGCTATAGGTCCTAAAATGGATAAGACGATCAGGAAGAAGGTTCGTATCGTATCGATAACCAGCGCAGCAGCCTGGAACAACACTTCCAGCAACTCGCGGAACCAATCCCTGATACTTTTCTTCAGGTCATACATACCCCGTTCGATGTACATACCAGACATTGTGACCAGATCGGAAGGCGACCAGCCCAATTCATCCAGTTTTTTGTCAAACTCTTCGTCTGATACCAAATAGGCTGTTTCAGGATTGCGTAGCATCGCCTCCCTTTCCAACTGGTCTTTTTGCTGTTGCAGTTTGTTCAGGTCTAATACCTGATTATCCAGTATAGCGTGTGTGCCTTTTACCACCGGGCTTAATACCGAATTGATAGTCCCTAAAACAATGGTGGGAAAAAACATGATGCAAAGGCCCAATGCAAACGGACGTAGTAAAGGGAACACATCAATTGGTTCTGCCCGACTAAGCGCCTGCCACACTTTTAATGCTACATAGAACAAGGCACCAAGTCCAGCGATACCTTTTGCTACAGCCGCCATATCGGCGGATAGTGGCATCATCTCATCGTATAACGAGCGTAATACCTCGTGAAGATTACTAAATTCCATAGTTACCAGTATTTTTGGTCAGCAGTTCCATAGAGTTCAAGCACTCTTTTAGTGTTGTTTTGCTTTTTAGCCCGCAGGATGCTTACCGAGATGTTTTTGTTCGTATAGTAGCGTACCAGATTGTGATAATCCTTTACTTCTTTGTACACGCGGTCTATAATGTCCATACGCTCTTTGTCATTCAGTGACAAACTTGAAGAGCTGACGATCTGCTTCAGTTCCTTTAGCAATTCCGTACTTTCATTAAGCAATGCAGAGTAGCCATTTGCGATAGCGGAAAGTTCCTGCGGTGAGAAATTCGGATCGTTCATCATCTTACCGAAATTCTTTACATACATCTCCGAAACATCTCCAACCAGCAGAACGGTCTGCTGTACTTTACGGGCATCTTTTATAAGATTGTTTACGGCCTTCAGCTTATCGTAGTATTCCTTTCCCTGTTCGTACACCTTCTTCACTTCATTGAAGTTTTTGATTACGTTCGATACAGTGGATGATGTCTGCACGATCTCGTTCGCACTGTTGAGAATACCTGAAGCCAGGTTTGCAGGATCTGTTACTACCCATTGGGCTTTGGCGGACGGTGCTCCAGCAAACATCAGAGCTGTACACACCATGAGCATCAACTTTTTCATTGTTCTTCGATTTTTTTTAAAATGATTAATAATTGTTTTCTTTCTCTCGTCTTTGCAGAGCAATTCGCTTGATGGCGTGCTCTACGTTTCCATCCAGTTCACCGGCAAGGCGCATCACTTCCACCTTTTCCGTCTCTTCGGTGGTGTAGGCCAGGTATTCTTCAAGCGATACTTCGGTAGCATAAACAGCGGAATGTGTACCGCCCAGGCCGATCCAGACCTCCTTATATAGCCGTCTGGCATCATTGTTCATGTTGATAGAAAGGATCTGTGACTTTTCCTTTTCTGTAAGGCCAAGCATTGCTTGTATATCGTCGAATTTGTTCATGTACTTGCGCTGGTCGAGCAGTATTTTGCAATCCGAGTTATTAATGATACTTTCCTTTACAATGGGTGACTGAATAATGTCATCGACTTCCTGCGTCACTACGATAGCTTCACCAAAGAATTTTCTTACCGTTTTGAATAGGTACTTGATGTATTCGGCCATGCCTTCTTTTGCAATGGCTTTCCAGGCTTCTTCAATCAGGATAAGTTTGCGGATACCTTTAAGCCTGCGCATCTTGTTGATGAAAACCTCCATGATAATGATGGTCACAATCGGAAATAAAATTTTGTGATCCTTGATGGCATCAATTTCAAAGACTATAAAGCGCTTGCTGAGCAGGTCGAGCTGTTTATCGGAATTGAGCAGGTAATCGTACTCGCCACCTTTGTAGTAAGGCTCCAGCACATTTAGGAAGTTGGCAATATCAAAGTCCTTTTCCCTTACATGCTTTTCTTCCAGCACGATTTTATAATCGCCTTGTACATACTCATAAAACCCGTTAAACGAGTGGTAGCAATCATCCTGTTTGATACGCTCAATGTATCCGCTTACAGCATTGGACAATGCCACTTCTTCCGAACGTGTAGGCGGTTCATCATCACGTTTCCACAACGTCAGTATCAGTGTTTTTATGCTTTCCCTTTTCTCGATGTCGAATACGCCATCATCAGTGTAGAATGGATTAAAGGCAATCGGGTTATCTTCCGTGTAGGTGAAGTAAACACCGTCTTCACCTTTTGTCTTCCCTTTTATGAGTTCGCACAATCCCTGATATGAGTTACCTGTATCTACCAACAGGACGTGTGCACCCTGTTCATAATATTGACGTACCATGTGATTGGTAAAGAATGATTTTCCGGAACCCGACGGGCCAAGTATAAACTTGTTCCTGTTCGTGATGATCCCACGTTTCATCGGCAGGTCGGAAATATCCAGATGGATGGGTTTTCCGGTAAGCCGGTCGGCCATCTTTATTCCAAAAGGTGAGGGCGAGCTTTGGTAATTCGTTTCTTCGGTGAAGAAGCACAAAGCCGGTTCGATGAACGTATAAAAACTTTCTTCACTTGGAAAATCACCGGCGTTACCTGGCATACCTGCCCAATAAAGTGTGGCTACATCTGTAGTATTGTGTCTTGGTTTGCATTCCATGAGCGCCAACGCACTTCCGGTATCATTCTTCAACTGTTTCAGTTCAATAGGATCATCCGACCATGCCATCACATTGAGATGCGCACGGATAGAAGAAAGCCCAAATGAATGTGCTTCGTTCAGGTAGCGTTCTATCCATTCCTTATTGATCTGGTTGGCCCTGCTGTACCGGGCAAGTGAATGCATGTTCCGCGCTGATTTCTCAAACCTGCGCAGGTTATCTTCACTGTTATCCAGGAATAAATACTGGTTATAGATATGATTGCAGCTTAGCAGTAATCCTACGGGGGCAGCAAACGACAAGCGGCAATCGCTTCTGTCCGTTGACAATTTTTCATAGCGGGTATCTGCCGATACCGTTCCGGGGAGATCATCCGTATCGGATAAGGTGTGCAGGCACAATCTTTTGTTACCAATCCGTACTTCTTCCGCACCCAGGGCAATATCTTGCATTGAAGTTCCGGCATCCCTTGAAAGGGTCAGATACTGCTCCAGTACGCCCTGACTACTTTCCGTTCCGATAATATCCTCTTCTGTCAGACGTTCCAATCTTACAAAGCCGCTATCGTTCACAATGCGCTCGAATTGCGCCACAGCTTCCATAAAGCGATGTATCGTTTCCTTATCCCTTATTTCTTTCGGAATAAGTACTCCTTTGCAAAGCGAAGAAAAGTTGCTTTGCATTCGCATACGCTCCTTACTGGTTTTGGTAAGGAACAGGTAACAATAGTGATTAAGAAAGGGGCGTTCGTTGAAGTGTTGCTGATATGACTTCGCCAAAAAGCTCAACCCATCCTGCGCAATATCCGGGGCATAGTTCTCCTTGATGTACCAGTCCTGTTTGTGTATTACCGTGTAATCCGGTAATGTTTTTATAGCCTTGTGCCATGCAGAATGTATCGCTTCGTATTCTGCAGAAGCTACGGTGAACAGTTCGGGTAGATGCACGCGAAAAGAGGCGGTGATGTCTGCATCCTTTGAGATGATGCAATGGTTCTCCACGGCCAACAGTGGGAACTTGCTTTCCAGCGTAGTTGCTCTCGATATATTTTTCATGGGCGGTAGGATTTAGAGATGAACTTGAAACAGCGGTACACCGGCTTGCGGCAGATGATGTAGCGTGGATGCCGTTTGTTGGCACCCACTTTCATCAACCCATGCTCTCCATATTTTTTGTTCAGCGAGAATGTCTGCCATACGATAAGCGACCAACCCCCAGCGCCGATAAAAAGGCAGAAATAAGAATTGACACCAGCCATGTACAGCACCATAACAAAGACAAGTACCCCGAGCAACCCACCGGCGAAAATGAACAGGTATTGAGCTTTCAGCCCTTTGAACTCTACTGTTCTTCCAATGCCCTTGTTGATATTGTAATTACTCATAAGGCAGAGGATTAAAGGAAGAATGAACGTAAGATGGTAGCAGCTACGATCAGGAAGATACAGGCACCGAACCAACTTGCCGCTGTCTTACTGGTGTCAGGGTCGCCACTACTGAACTTGTTGTAAACTTTTACGCCTCCGATCAAACCGACTACTGCTCCTATAGCATAGATTAATTTCGTTGCAGGATCAAAGTAGGAGGTCACCATTTGCGTAGCTTCATTTATACCGGCTCCGCCATTCCCTTGCGCAAATACACCGAAAACCGACAACAACGCTATGCCCGTGAGCACAATCTTTTTTCTTTGCTTTTCCATAAATTTTAATGAATTATTTTGTTACTAATTCCTGCTCCTTGCAGGCTTGCGCAACAAAAGTGTCATGGAAAAGAAGGCGCTATAATGAAGTGTCTGCCAGTGGAATTACTTGGCGTACGATGGCACGCTAATCATTTATTTTTCTAATTTGGTAGTATTGTAAACGAGCTGTACCCGCTTCCAAAAAGATGGAGGCTGATCGGCATAAAAGCATAATCAAAATGGCGGGCATGACAAAAGAAGAAGGGATAGCCCAAGTGTATGGCGGCGGTGGCCATGTGGTGATTTTAGGTGCCGGGGCAAGCATCGCATCAACATTCCGAAATGCTGAATTGAATGGAAAGCGACTGCCATCAATGGATAATTTCATTGAGCTGGTGGGACTATCCGATTTAATTGAACAGGTTCCCGAAAATTTGCGTAACAGTAATTTTGAGAAGTTATATGGCAATCTTCACAGGGAAGATCCCCAATCCGAAATCATCCATGAGATTGAGGGGAGAATACAGCATTATTTTGGAGACATGCGCTTACCAGATATTCCAACTATCTATGATTATTTAGTGCTTTCGTTAAGGGGCAAAGATTTAATTGCTACGTTTAATTGGGATCCTTTTCTATATCAGGCATGGGTGAGGAACGGGGAATTTACTAAGAACCTTCCGCATCTATCATTCCTGCACGGCAATGTTGCAATAGGCTATAGCTCTGAGGATAAAAGATGTGGGCCGGTCGGTTATCAGATGCGTGAAGACGGCGGCGTTTTTGAGCCGACTAAGTTGCTTTATCCGGTTGAGCAAAAAAACTATACCGATGATGAATTTATAAATACTGAATGGGAACGGGTAAAGTATTGGATGGGCAAGGAAAGCGGAACAGTCCGGGCAACGATATTTGGTTATGGAGCACCTGTATCCGACGTAGAAGCTGTAGCATTACTGAATAACGCATGGGGAACGCCGGACGACAGGGCGATGGAACAGTTTGAAATCATTGATATAACTCCCGAAGATGTATTAAGAGATCGTTGGAATGGCTTTATCCATACCCACCATTATGATGTTACCAATAATTATTTCGGCTCTTCTTTAGCCAACAATCCGAGAAGAACGAGTGAAAGCTATTACAGTCATTACCAGCCAATGTCACCTAAAGAAGCGTTTAGGTCAAATAATCCCGTGCCGCAAGATATTAAGACACTGGAAGAATTATGGGAATGGCATAGGCCATTGATTGATGCGGAAATCGCAAAAGGCGAACAATAACGGTCATTAAACTTTTTCTAATGTCAGAACCATTATCACGAAGACATCATTACATTCCCCGGTTTTTAATCAAGAATTTTAGCGACCCAAATAATATGTTATGGGTGTACAATAAGCAGGAAAGAAAAATCATTAATAAGCAACAAAGCCCCAAAGCAATATTTTTTGAATGGGACAGAAACCTGTTTGATATCAATGGCAAGCTTGGTGATAACATTGAGAACATGTACGGCGAGGTGGATGATTTGCTCAGCAAAACACTGGAGAACATATTAGCTACCCACAACATGACAGGCAGGGAACTGACGTTGATGATTTACCTGGTGTCGTTTATGAAATGGAGAGTGCCAAAGGTTGATGAAAGCGCCAAAGAAATTGTAAAGGGCCTCTCCATTGAAAATCTTGGTATGGCCATTCGCCCTGTTGACCCTACCCAAAAAGCAGACCCTGAGGACTTGAAAAAGATATATAACACTGATATTATAGAGGAAACAAAGCGATTACTACTCTCTGTTCAGCCTTTATTAAATCCGCAGGTTTTAGATGAAATACATAAAAATTGTTTTATTACATCGTATGACGAATTTCCGGCTTTGTTAGGCGATTGCCCTATAGTCGAACAGGAAAATACTGATTTTAAAACGTTAGGAGATTTTATATTTCCATTGAGTTCGACTGACACTCTGATCTGTAAAAGAGGTGCGCAAAGATATATACCTACACGCATGTTTTATATTCAGAAGGATTTAAACATCTTCCATTTGTCTGAAAAGTACGTTGCCTGTAAAAGCCGTGAGCAGTTAGAGAATATTGCAACTGTTTATCGCCAATTGGAAGAAAAAGGAAATCTGCATTTTTTAAAGCGTTCTGTATTTAATTCTATTGCTTAAAAATAGATTATCTCTTTCTGCCTTTGCCTTTTTGTCGCATAGGTTTTACTTGCTTATCTGTAGGTTTAACCTGGTGCTTCAGTTGCTTTTGAAGATTGATTTTAATAATCTCTCTGAGATACGTTTCTTCCCAGGGGATAGTCTTGGCCTGAAAATGTGGTTTAAGCCCGATTTGTTTCAAATTATCTTTTATATTCCAGCCGCCGTTCCTGTTCCACCCAACCGGATCAGGCTCCTTTTGGCGAGGAAATTCAATCGCTATAAGATTTTTAGGGTATTCAATTACCTTATCATAGTCCAGTTCTCTGAACTCAAGTTTCTTGGGATCGTAAGGTATTAGATAAGCGTTTCTTTCTTCTGAGAAGTAATGGTCTATTTCATCGAACACAACTCCCCTTGACAAAAAATCATCTTTCGGACGAAGCATATCCATTCGTATATCTACATAGAAGGTGTGGCCAGCAATGTCAACCGCGGGTAATATGCCTTTGTTCACCCGCATATCAAATGCTTTTTGATCCACCATGAGATCAAAGTCCGTTTTATCATTTATTGCGTCGAGAGATATATGATACTTATGGGCCATCCCTGTGGGATCAAGAATAACCATTTCAGGTAGCTTTATCGTCGTGATTTCTTTATTGAACAAACCCGGCAGATTTTTATCTTTTAGGCTATAATCAAATACATAACCATCGCCTATGTCACGCATTTCAAAAAATGAAATGGTATTTTGGGGATTAATCTTTTCTCTAGTTCAACCTTATCCACGTCCACTATAAAATCAGTCCCTTCTATGTTTATTGTTGGCAGTGCTCGTTCCATAACATTTCACTGTTGAGCTTAAATAATAAAGGGAGCTGTCCTTTAGACAAACTCCCCAATATCAAAGTCATTCGGACTTGTATTCCGCATAGTGGAAGAACCGTAATCAGTCTCAGTTTCGATACTCCTGTCCAATAGCCTGCCTATCCTCTGAGAAGCATTTTCTATGGAGCTTTCCAAAAGGCTGAAAAGTTCGGTTCCCTGTATCTTGTGAACTATATCCACTGCTCGTTTTTGTGAGACGGGTTCCAGCCTCTCTTGCTGGAGCAGCGCCCCCACAGTGCTTAGTTCTTCAAAGGTAACCCCTGTGGCAAAACCGCCTTCGCCATTGGGTTCTCCATACCTGCTCCATTCTTCTTCCTCTTCGTTAAAATCAGGTTGCTCACTGAAAACTTCGTCCAGCTCTTCCTGCGGAATCACTATGGCAAAACCTTCTTCCTCGGTTTCAGGATCAAAACTACTATCATCTTTTGCCGGATTTTTTTCTTGGCTTTCAATGGCGTTAGTTGGCATAGCAAGTCTTTCTTTGGGCTTTGGACGTCCCATTATTTCAGGCAAATCCGGAAGATGAGTATTCAATGCCCTGTTTTTTGTATTTACCCTTTTAATCACTACCTTATCATGTAAGAGCAAGCAGATAACAATAAGCAGGCATATAACAATCAATGTTTCCATAACTATAAAATGGGTTTATACTTCTCATTGAAACTTGCAGTAATCTGTTCGGCAAATTCCTGGAAGTGATACTCCAATACATTATCCAGATAGGCATATATGGTTAGTTTGTCTTCGCCGATAACCTGTACAATGCGGGATAATCTCTCGTGAAATTCAGGACGTATATAAACCGACTTGCCATTGCGTGCATTGGTAACGGGATTTCTGAAAAACAGCTTTTCATAATCAGCTTCACCGGCATTCTTTTTGGGCCTGCTTTTTTCTTTAACGACAGCCTTTGCCTGTGTTTCTTCTTTTGGCATTTCCCGCTCTGGTGGTTTGTTTTTTTCGCCCCCGGCCATTATGGACATTAAATAGTCCTCATCAATAGCCGGATTGGTTTTTCTTTTATCCTCATTTTCCATGTTGCTTACAGTTTCACGGTGTTTATAAATTCTTCCATAAACAGATCCAGGCGACAAGCCTTCATCAGCTTTTCATCAGGAGGTAGAAGAGTAGATCTGAATACTGTTTTAGCGGTTGCCTCACCTTCTTTTCGGAAGCGCTTACTGTCTGTGACAAATGCCTGCATGAGGGTAAGGCCTAATTCATTTATCACTTTTTCATACACGTCGTATAAGGGTGATTTTTCCCGGCCGTCCACCTGGTTCCAAAACAGGCGTATTGCTTCAATAGAGGTCTGACTTTTTTTCATCAGCACATTAGTCAGCACATCCGTGAAGCTCAATGTGCTTTCAATAACCACACGATCTGCCGTGATTGGCGAGAAGATATAGTTTATACCTGCTAAAGTTGTCAATACACCTGGCGTATTGACTGTTCCTGGTAGGTCAAAGAACACTACGTCAACTGGAACAGCTGCAGATTGTATAAAGTGTTCCGCTTCTTTCAATGCCTCATCCGCCTTACATTGAATTACTGGATAGGCTTTTTTGTTGATGGTGCTGAATTGGCGGTGCGCCAACTTTTTATACACTTCGTTTTTCATTACGGTGTTCAAATCTCGTTCACGCATCTGGGAGAGGCTATGCTGAGGAAAGTCGCAATCAAATGCGGCTACGTTATAACCTAAACGGTAATGAAGCATACTGGCTACAAGAGCCGTAAAAGTAGATTTGCCTACACCGCCCTTTTGGGTGGAAAAAGCAATAAATAGAGGTTTCTGTTTTGTTTCCATTTGTATAACTGTTTTTAAGCATTTACTTATGTATTCTCTTACTTATGAGCTTGCGCACGTCCCTATGTTTATATAGTTGCACAGTTGTTTGCAGGTATTTTATTACCTGCTTATAGTTATGCGCAGGCGCATATAGAAATAGGGTTGCATTTATAGTCATATCTATTTGCTGACATACTTACTTATTGACGTATTAACCTATAAGCATCTGTATCGCTATCCCACCGTCCCTGCATCTGTACATACCGATGTAATTACGTAGCTATGTAATTACAGGCGTACATGCTTACCTGAATGCAACTGCCTGTACAAAGGAATGCAGATATATACGGTCCTTTAAAGACCTGTCTTACATTGGCACTCAGTGGTACTACTTGGCACTATTCCATAGTACGGTGAAGGCTGGATACAGCCTTTACTTTGTAGTCAGATTTTTACTACCTGATTTTATCATGATGAATGGGGAACTTATATGTCAGTATGGTGGACGGCATGAAGCCGTTTTCCCTGCTTTATTTAATCCGTCCCGCAGGGCGGATTCTCTGTTCACCGGAACAGAGCAAGTTGTGTTTTGAGCTGCTGGAAATGTATTCCGCTGCTCAAAACAACTTGCCCTTGCAGGGCGCTTAAAACCCTTCCGAAGTCAGGGTTTTGTGTGATTTAAAAATGGATGAGTGATGGACGAGATTAATGATAAACAGTTACGGAAAGGTGGCCGCAATCCTAAAAAAGACCCTGCGGTATTTCGTTATTCCATTTCGCTGAGCGCTAAAGAAAATGCCCGCTTTCTCTCGCTTTATGAACAATCGGGGATGAATGTTATGGCGCATTTTATAACTGCCTGCATCTTCCACAAGACCATTAAGACCGTCAAGATTGACAAGGCAGCAATGGATTATTATATGCGGCTGACCACTTTATACGGCCAGTTCCGCGCAGTTGGTGTGAATTACAACCAGGTTGTAAAGCTGCTTTATCGCAATTTCTCAGAGAAAAAAGCGGCAGCTTATCTCTATAAACTGGAAAAACAGACGGCTGAAATGGCTGTATTATGCCAGAAAATTATCAGGCTCACGGAAGAATTTGAAGCGAAACATCTGAAAAAGGAAAGTTGAAATGGTGGCGAAAATCGGACATGGAGAGAATATCATAGGGGCACTTTCTTACAATCAGCTTAAAGTACAGAAGGAAAACGGGGAGATATTATCTACTCATAAGATGGTGGAAACACCCGATGGCAACTATTCTGTAGCTCAATTAGCACGCTCGTTTGAACCTTATTTGTTGGCGAACCGCCGGACGGAAAAGCCGGTATTGCATATTTCCCTGAACTCAGATCCGAAGGACAAGGTAAGTGATGAGGACTTCAGGAAGATGGCGCAGCAGTACATGCAGCAAATGGGTTACGGGAACCAACCTTTTGTGGTATTTAAGCATACTGATATTGAGCGTACCCACATTCACATTGTGTCGGTTTGTGTGGACGAAGAAGGAAGAAAAATATCAGACACATTCGAGCGCAGGCGCTCAATGGATATATGCCGTTCGCTGGAACAAACATATCACCTGATACCAGCCACTGAACAGCACCGCAAACAGAAGGATAAAATCTTTCAGCCGGTTGATTATAAAGCGGGCGACATAAAAAGTCAGATCGCATCCGTGGTGCGTCACCTGCCCAGGTATTATCAGTTCCAGAGCTTTGGCGGTTACAATGCCTTGCTTTCCCTCTTCAACATTACGGCTGAAGAAGTCAAAGGAGAATTGCATGGCAAGCCCCAGGAAGGGCTTGTTTATTTTGCCCTGAACGAGCAGGGTGAGAAGGCCAGTAATCCCTTCAAGGCATCCTTATTCGGCAAGATTGCAGGCTATGCGCAGCTTCAAAGGCATTACGAGTATTCCAAAGAGAGCCTGAAGACCAATCCTGCGAAGGCGCTGCTAAGAAATATGATTGAGGTTTCCATGCACACTTCCTTAAATGAAGCTGCTTTTAAACAGCAGTTATTGGAGCAGGGTATTAATACCGTTGTGCGCCGGAATACTGAAGGACGGATTTACGGGATCACCTTTATAGACCATACATCCAAATCCGTGTGGAACGGCTCACACTTCGGCCCAAACCTATCCGCCAATGTATTTAACGATTGGTGGAACAATGGCAACAAACCACAGGCATCCGGTAATGAACCTGTCACCACACCCCGGCAGCAAACCCACACTAAAGAAGATGCAGGCCAGCCGCATGATCTCTTTAACTTCCTGGATAAAGATCATAATCCATATATGCCGCAAGAGAGTGGCATTATAGAGGTTTTGGGTGGATTATTACCTGAAATGCAAGGTGAGGATTACGAAGAGCAGGCATTTGAAAATCAGATGAAGAAAAAGAAAAGAAAACGCATTAAAAAAAAGTCATAAGACGCAGCTTATGGCAAATCTTTATCCCAGTGAGACGCATCTTCGATTGAAACTTCGCCTTCAGGAACAATTAGGAATGTTTGCTCGATCGGTGGAATAGGATTAATAAACGACGTAGCTGTACTTACGGTTTCATCGAAGTACCAATCCTGATAAGATCTTGTATAAGATTGAAAATAATGGTAATAAATCCAGCAAAGTTTATTCGATCTCGTATCTATACCACTCATTGTTTTCATTATCTTCTCCAATCTTGCTTTTTCAACTTCCGGACCGTCGAATGTCTCCATTCCAATATGAATAATAGCATCACTATCAGGGCTAAATTGGCTTATAGCATCGTTAATTTGATTTCTCACATCTCTTGCTTTTGCAGATAAAGCCAGGTTTGAATCGCAATAACAATGAACACCAAAGGCATTAATGATGTCGGAAATGTAAAGGTTATTTGCACTGTCCTCTCCAACATAGAAAAAGTTTCCGACAAATCCAGAGGTAAAACTTGAGTGATCTACAGGCTTATTGGCAATTAGTTCTAAATGTTGTGGAGAGTTATTTTTTACGAAGTAACTTTTTAGATGATTTTGGATTGTAGAAATATCCACAAATGATATATCTACATCCATTTCGTTATTGGCAATCAACCGTTTTGGATTTTTTGTTTTGGGAATTACATCTTTAAGAATATCATGCAAATATGTATCTGGCAGTGAAGTTAATTCAACATGAAAAATTATGTCCAATAAAACGTTATGCTGTAGTAGCATTTTACTTATATGTGAAACAAGTATTTGCCTTTTCAGTGTTTCTCGATATGCATAATCCGATGTCTTTTTTTGGCGCTTACATTCAACTTGCCATTTTTGATTATCTTTTGACACTGAAAAGTCGGGAGTCTTCCCTGATTTTCCCTCTTCGATTACTTTAACTTTCCATCCGTTTCTTGTCCACAATAATGCAGTTAAAATTTCAAATAGAAATGCGTCCGCTTCGGATGTTCTTTTTTTTAATAAGTCACGTATTTTTTTGTTAATGCCATCAATGCCTTTTACAAGATTTAGATCCATTCCTAATCGTTTGAAAATGGGTAAAACCCTTGCGCCTTGAAAGTATTCGTATTTGTGTGGCTCATACAGATAAGTGTGTACAAGATATAAGTACCAGCCAATTTGATCTTTATTAATGACAATAAGAGTACCCGCACTTATAGGCTCCGAAAAAGGTTCAGATGTTCTGAATATGGTGCTTAAATAATTTTCAATTTCTTTTTTTCTTCGTTCCCAATCACTTTCTGAGAGAAATGTTTTAAACCATTTATAAGCGTTTTCAATTTCAATATCTCGGTACGGACTAATAGGAAACTCGGATAATGGTATTCTTTGTATCATTGAATGTTGCTGATGTGAAGTTTTCTAACTGTACAAATCACAGATTACTATAATGAATGCACCTCAATTATTCCTAAGTCAAATAGAGCCAATATACGACATCTACGACCACTTTCAATCCTAAGATACCCATAGCTTCTAAATTACCTGCATCACTTCAATTTTTTGAGTATGCAAGGAGAAGACGATTTAAGAGGCTTAGCCAAGATCATGGCTTTTATGAGGGCGGTAAGTATCCTGTTGGTATTGATGCACCTTTATTGGTATTGCTATGGGTTCTTTTTGGAACAGCACTGGACACTGGAAGTTATCAATAAGATTTTAGGCAATTTCCAACGGACGGCAGGTTTGTTCTCAAACACGCTTTACACAAAGGTATTCGCGTTGGTATTGCTGGCTTTAAGCTGTCTGGGTACGAAGGGCGTAAAGAACGAGAAGATCACCTGGCGAAAAATCTACATCGCGTTGGGAATTGGCTTTGTACTGTTCTTCCTGAACACACCACTGTTGAAGCTGTCGGCGCATGAGGCTGCCTATTTCTACATGCTCACTATTGGTGTAGGATTTATTGCCTTGCTGATGGCCGGTGTATGGATGAGCAGGTTACTACGGAATAACCTGATGGATGACGTGTTCAATAACGAGAATGAGAGTTTTCAGCAGGAAACCCAATTGATGAAAAATGAGTATTCGGTTAACCTGCCTACCAAATTTTACTATAAAGGAAAATGGAATAACGGATGGATCAATGTAGTAAATCCTTTTCGTGCAGCCATCGTGTTAGGTACGCCCGGATCAGGCAAGAGCTATGCCATCGTGAATAACTATATCAAGCAACATATTGAAAAGGGCTTTTCCATGTATATCTACGATTTCAAGTTTGATGACCTTTCCACGATTGCCTACAATCATTTACTGAAGCACACGAACAAGTATAAGGTAAAGCCAAAGTTTTATGTAATCAATTTTGATGATCCTCGCAGGAGCCACCGTTGCAATCCACTCAACCCGGACTTTATGACGGATATTTCCGACGCCTACGAAGCTGCTTATACCATCATGCTCAACCTTAACCGTTCCTGGATACAGAAACAGGGTGATTTCTTCGTGGAAAGCCCCATCATTCTATTAGCTGCTATTATCTGGTTCCTGAAAATTTACGAGAACGGCAAATACTGTACGTTCCCGCACGCCATAGAACTACTGAATAAAAAGTATGCGGACGTGTTCACGATCCTTACTTCATATCCTGAGCTGGAGAACTACTTATCACCCTTTATGGATGCCTGGCAGGGAGGCGCACAAGATCAGTTACAAGGACAAATCGCCTCAGCCAAAATTCCTTTGTCAAGGATGATCTCACCGCAGTTATATTGGGTTATGACTGGCGACGATTTTTCTTTAGACATCAATAACCCTAATGAACCGAAAATCCTTTGCGTAGGTAACAATCCCGACCGTCAAAATATTTATTCCGCAGCATTGGGTTTGTACAATTCCCGTATCGTAAAGCTTATCAACAAGAAAGGTCAATTAAAGAGTTCTGTTATCATAGATGAGCTTCCCACGATCTATTTCAGGGGACTGGATAACCTGATCGCTACTGCCAGAAGCAACAAGGTGGCCGTATGTCTCGGCTTCCAGGACTTTTCACAATTAACCCGCGACTATGGCGATAAGGAAAGCAAGGTTATTCAAAATACAGTAGGTAATATTTTCAGCGGGCAGGTTGTTGGTGAAACTGCTAAAAACCTCTCGGAACGCTTTGGCAAGGTGTTGCAGAAACGCCAAAGCATGACCATTAACCGCAACGACAAATCCACTTCCATATCCACACAACTGGATAGCCTGATACCGGCTTCAAAAATATCTACCCTTACGCAAGGTATGTTTGTGGGTGCTGTATCGGACAACTTTGATGAACGCATCGAGCAGAAGATTTTTCACGCTGAAATTGTTGTGGACAATGACCTGGTTGCCGCAGAAACTAAAGCCTATCAGAAGATACCGCAAATCTTGTCCTTTACAGATGAAAAAGGGCAAGACAAAATGAAGCAGGAAATTGAGGCGAATTATAAACAGATAAAACAGGACATCGTTCTAGTTATCGAGAGTGAAATGGAACGGATCAAGAACGACCCGGATTTACAACACCTGGTACAAAAAAGCTGATATAAAAAGAAGCTGCTCTTTTAGTGCAGTTTTCTTTTTGTTCTCTTGTCACATGGCTTTCAATCGCGGGGAAGCCCTTTCCGGCACTTCATTTATGTTAACCGTTTTGGTTTGCTCTCCCGCTGTCTGGGCCTGCGGCTCAGGTGTAATGGATAGCTGTATTTTCCTATCAATGGCAGCTAATTCCGTTTTGAGTTCGGTTAGCTTGTTTTCCTTTGTCCATACACCATTAACAACTTCCTGAAGTACAGGAAGGTCTTTCTTCAAAACATCAACTTTCTTTTGCTCCTGTTCCATCAATCCCGGTATCTTTTCCAGTGCATTCAAAAAGTTTAAAGATGCCGTTTTGGGATCTGTTGCCATATTACCGTTGTTGTAGGTGTACTTGATATTGCCTTCACCCTGGATGAAGAAACGATTGTCCTTAATATCAACGCCTTCCTTTTGAGACACTTCCGTTTTCACCAGCAACATAAAACCGTACAGGCTGCCGATTTCCTCATACTGCCCACCAGTACGGGCTTTCTCGGCCAGTTGGTTCAGTTTAGTGCCGATCTGCTTTATGTCGGCACCGTGCGGCAGGCCGATAAGCTGTATAGGATTGTCTGGCGTACCGTCCTGCGTCTTTTGTATGCGCTCTTGCAGGTTTCCCCAATCCATGCCCATACGTTCCAGCCGGGAAGTTGCAGCATCCAATGAAGCTGTAATGTCTTCTAACTTGTAGCGGGATGTGAGTTTAGAGCGGGTGAACGCCTGCCGTTCGCTCTCCAGTGAGGCGACCTGTTTCTCCAGCCTTGCTTTTTCCAGCAGGTCGGTATTGCCGGAAAGTATCGCCACATATTCCGAGAAGTTCATACCGGATTTTTCGTCTATACCGCCCTCATCTATGGTGCGCTTGCCGAGGTTATTGCTTTTTAACTGGTCAATGAAGAGCTGTTTATTGTACAGCAGGTTGAATTTGTAACTATCCAGTGATTTTTCTACAGCATAAATAATCACGTCCACTTTGTTATCGGCAAAGAATTTGGCAATCTCATTGCCTTTGCGGACGGCACGCCCATCCCGCTGGGCAAGATCACTCGGTCGCCAGGGCGTATCCAAATGGTGTACGGCTACCGCACGTTTCTGTGCGTTTACGCCGGTTCCCAACATATCTGTGGAGCCGAACAGTACCCTGATCTTGCCTACGTTCATCCCCTCGATGAACTCTTTGCGCATTTTATCGTTCTTCGCTTCTTGTATAAAACGGATTTCATGGGCAGGTATGCCGTAATCCTGTACCAGCTTGCGTTTGATTTCCGCATATACATTCCATTCACCGGGCTTGTAGGTTCCCAGGTCGGAAAAGACGAACTGCGTTCCTTTCTGTGCACTGAACTTCTGGTAATACTTAGCTATGTTGGCAGCACAATGAGAGGCTTTGTTATCGGGATGATCGTCATACTTTGCGCTGACCATCCGCATATCCAATGACATTTTACGGGCGTAGTCCGTAGCGATGAGCATTTTGGCCTTTTCCTCACTTTCTGACAATTTTGTCCTGCCGAGTAATGTGGCATCACCTGTTTTGGCAAACTCCATCAGCTTTTTGATGAAGACTTCCTGATCCGGTGTAGGCGGAATATTGTGCAGTACCTCTTTCTTTTCCGGGCGATCAATACCAATATCCTTTGCGGTACGGTAATCAGTTATTTCCGAGTAGAATTGCGCCAGTTCCGGCACTTTAATGAAATAACGGAAACGTTCTTTCTGTACAATATTATTGGCTACCGAAAATTCATAGTCGGTGGTCTTCCTTGCATAAATAGCTGCCCAGGCATCAAAGCAATTGATATTTTGTTTTTCCATTGCGTTCGGGCGCAGATATTTAAACAGCAAATAAAGTTCGGTCAGTGAGTTACTGATAGTAGTTCCTGAAAGAAAGGTTGCTCCCAAATCTGTGCCGGTACGTTCCTGAATAGTGCGAATGCCAAAAAGCAGGTTCAGCGCTTTTTGACTGCCCTGCATGTTGCCCAATCCCGCTACACGGTCATGCCTGGTATTGAACATCAGGTTTTTGAACCGGTGACTTTCGTCCACCAGCAGATGGTCAATGCCCATCATCTTAAAATCAACTACATCATCCTTACGGCTGGCAATATCATGTTCCAGTGTTTTGAGCTTTACTTCAAGGTTCTGCTTACGAACAATCACACCTTTGAGCATCGCCCGCGATACCTCTTTGCCCTGTGCGTGTAACGCATCAAGGTTCTGCTCCACACTATCCAGCTCCTTTTGCAGGATTTCCCTTTGCAGTTCCGGCGACTGCGGTATCATGCCGTACTGGTCATGGGTCAGGATCACGCAATCCCAATCGTTGTTTTTGATGTCACCAAAAATGCGCAGGCGCTTTTGCGGTGTAAAATCTTCCTTGCCGGGATAGAGGATTTTGGCATGAGGGTAAGCCTTGCGGTAGGTTTCTGCTATTTCATGTACGTTGGCTTTAAGGCCGATAATCATCGGCTTATGCGCCAGGCCCAGGCGTTTCATTTCCTGTGCCGCAGTACACATGATAAGCGTTTTACCTGCGCCCACTTCATGATCGCAGATAGCGCCGCCATTTAGCTTTATCATCCATACGGCATCTTTTTGGCTTGGGTACAGGTCTGCAATGCCGAGCGCTTTCCTGTCCAGCCCCGGAAAGTCCTGATGGCTTCCGTTGTATTGAGGACGTACAAAGCAGTTGAAGGTATCGTTGTATTTATCGGTCAGCCGTTTTTTAAACTCATCATTTTGGGCATGGAGCCAGTCGCTAAAGGCTTTCCGGATTTCATCAATCCTGGTGTTCGCCATTTGTATGGCTTCCATATCACGCACCTTTACTTCCTGCTCGCCCACCATTACCTTTTTAGTAATGTCGGGCGTAGTATTTACCAGGGCGTGTTTGAGCAGGGCTATACCATCATAGGTACGGCTTTCGGATTTGATGGCGTACTTATCCCGTATAAGCACGTTCTTCTGATCACAACTAATGGAAAAGTCGTCTGTATTTTCTGTATAGTATATGCGGACATTGGTGTCAAATAAGTGTGAGGCAAATCGGTTATAAATACCCGTGGGTATCCAGCGTTCACCGAGGTTAAAATCCAGTTCATCAAATTCAATACGCCGTGGCCTTGCTTCAACCAAAGCAGCAAGGCTTTCTCTGGCTTCCGCGTCATCAGGATGAGCAGACACATACGTTTCTATCTCCTGCGCTTTTTCTACCACATTGCCGGAAATCCACCTTTCGGAGATTTCATATCCCTGTTCTAATGGGTTAAAGAAAATACGCCCGTGCAAGGACGTTTTCAGGTCATCGGCACTGATGCCACTCATCTGTGACATATAGCCCAGATCCACGTTACCGTATTTGTTCAGTGAAGCGGCCAGCGCCTCATCAGGGTTATGTGTAGCCAGTGTTCCCGTTGAAAAGCTCACGGGACGCTGGAATATATCAGCCTTGTGTACCACACCGCCTACTACACGCTCCAGGTAAGGCACTTCTTTGCCGGTACTGTCCGTTTTAATCAGCTTAATGTTTTCGGCATTATTCAAATGGCCGTAACGTTTTACAAAGGCGTCATATAACTTGTTAAGTGTTTCCCTTTCCTGTTTATGTTCGGTCTGATGTTCCGCTTCTTTCTGGTAGAGGTCGAGATAGGTATCACGTATGCCAATATATGCCTCTGTTTTTGTCTTTTGTATACCGGGCAATTGTAACGGATGAAACATTGCCTGACTCTTGTCAGTATCAAAATCTTTTAAGTAGCCAACATGTCCTTTATCAATGGCAAGGGTATCGTTGCGGTAGTATGGTTGGATAATTCCTGTATAAAGAGCGGGTTCAGGCAGGATATTAACAGCTTGTGCAGGGTTTATCTGTTCGCCGTCATTCAGTCCCGAAAACAGATCGCCAATAGCAGCTTGTTTGTTTTCATTTACTGGCTTATTGCTGCCAGCCGGTGCAGGTGTGAAAGGTTGCGTTGCGGCGCTACTAAACAAATCCACCTGACGATTAATAATGGGTCTTTTCCTTGCAGTAGTTTGTTTTTTCGCAGTTGTGATTGTCCTTGCCGGACTGGCAACTGCCACCGCTTGTGCCTCATTTCCGAAAAGATCAAACAAGCTAAGCTGCACCTGCTCAGTAGTCTTATCAGCATCAGTTGGGGAAAATGAAATTTGTGGTTCCGGTTTTATTGCTGCTGATTGTGACTGTTGTATAATGGGTGGCTGTATAACTTGTTGTACTTCGGAAATTTGTATTACCGGGTCGTCTTTACGCTGGCCGTTGTATAACTGGACATCCAACCTGTTAAAGAAATCATCGGCAAGCATCTGTTTTAAATCCTGTGCAATTCCTTTTATTCCCCCTTCATGTTCGTAGATCCAGGTGGGCTTGCCATACATATCAGTATCCCGGTGCAGCGAGGTGTGTACGATACGTTGCAGATTCTCGAAGAGCACATTATTAGTTATGTTCTCAGATATGATATAAGTTTGGCAAAAGAATTCTTCTGCTTCGGATAGCCCTTGCTTCCCCGTATCTTTTTGCAAAATGATCAAATCACTGCCGACTTCTGTTCCGGCGTAGTCGGTAAAAAGGTTATTGGGGAGGCGCACTGCTGATACGAGATTATTTTCCTGCATCAGCGCACGGCGTATCGGCTCATTCTTGGGGCTGTTCAACAATCCTTGCGAAGTGATAAAAGCCAGTATGCCACCATTACGCAGCATGTCGGTTCCTTTCAGGAAGAAATAATTGTGTATGCTCCGTGCGGCTTGTATGCGTGCTGCGTCTTTGCTTCTGGAAAAAGAAAGATCAAAAATCGAAGTGTCCCCAAACGGAATATTACTGGCTATTATGTCGTAGCTGTTTTTTTCTCTTTCTGGAATTTCCTCAAAGCCATTAATGCGGATATTCCTGTCAGGGTAAAGCTGGTTTAGAACCTTGCCCGTAAGTAAGTCCTTTTCATAGGCAGTAACCTGCTGTACTTTGTTATCTGTGAGAGACTGGATAAAAGAGCCGATACCTGCAGACGGTTCCAAAAATCGCTGAATGCCGATGCCGTTACCGCGTAAGGTATCCGCAATGGTATCAATTATCGCAGGCGGTGTATAGAATGCTGTAAGTACCGATCCGCGCATACTGTCCACATAGCCGTGGTATTGTTTATCATCTGCTGCATTTTCGCGCAGTAGTTGATGAAGTTGTTGTGTAAGGGGAAATAAATCCTGTTCTGATTTTACCCATTGGTTGAGGGCATAAGGTGTTTCTACAGGATTGAGCACGAATTTAAGGCCACCGAAACCCTTGTATTGCATAAGTTGCTGCCTTTCGGTTCCAGTAGCCAGGCGTTTCTCTTTTTCTAATTCAAATGCTATGCGTAACGCCTCAATATTTTGCTTCAGGTGCTGCCGTTTACTGAAGGCCATTGTCCTCAATCCAGATTTGGATGGTTCCTGTCAGTTCAGTATAGAGCAGTTCATATTCGTGGCTGTCGGCAAATTCTTGCGTAAGCGGGTACTGTTCAAAAACAAGTTCGCAAACAGGCAGCATCCTTACAGCAAATGGCCGTAGTTCCTCATCTGCCATGATGGTATCGAACTCATTACATACGATCTTAAAGACCGTATCGAATTTGGAAAAGTGCAAGTTTTCAAACAGGATTAAATCAGCAATTTCATCACATTGTTCAATGCGGTTGCCTGCTTTGTACGCGCTTTCATAGGTTTGGGCCGCCAATTGTGAGCGGTATGCTATAAATTTTTTGTCACCCGATAATTCCGGGAAGCTGGTGTTAAGTAATTCCTGTAGTCTTAATGTGAAATAAGACAGGTCTTTTTCTATTATTGCCATAAATCAAGTTTATAATTCCCTAATGGGGTGGTTATATATTATTTAAAAACGGAAGCATTTTTCCAACCTCTGTATTCATCCTGGAAAACGCAAACCATTTTCTACCCAGATCTTTCAATGAAGCACCTATATGGTAAAGTTCAGTGCCGTCGATAATCAGGAACCGGTCATGGGCGTGTGTGAAAAGCTGGACGTCAATGGCTGAATACTGGCTGTTGTATCGCTGTAAATCTAAGTGTAGCTGATTGCTAATAGTCTTTGTATAGATAGTTGCAGAAACATTGGCCTTGCGCTTTCCTAACAGTGTAAGCACAGTATCGTCTACGTAATTATCTATCAGTATGATTGATTTTTCAGCACTGCGCACAAGGTCTGATACAAAGGTGTAAGCGTCAAAGACCTGTCCCTCATAGAAGATGCCTTTATCACTGTGTATCCTGCCGCTTTCCAATGCTCTAAAAATCTCTTCAAATTTTCCGTCGGCTTCTATTTGTTTGAGCTCCATTTTATCCAAACGATGAAATAAGGAGGCATTGCTAATAAGCATCCGGCGCATTTCTACAAATGCATTCATAATTTCGATGCTAACTTTTACGGCGGTCTCGCTACGCAAAATGGCTGACAGCATGGCGACCCCTTGCTCGGTAAATACGTAGGGCAGATAACGCCGCCCGCCCCGCCCGGAATTTGAGGTTCCAAATTGGAACCTCAAAACTTCGCTTTCCTCCTCAGTCATCTGGAAACAAAAGGTATCAGGAAACCGATCAATATTTCTTTTTACAGCCTTGTTCAGTATCTTGGTTTCCACCCGGTATAAGGTGGCCAGGTCATTATCAAGCATAACTTGTTTGCCCCTTATCGAATGAATTAGGGATGCGATTTCATGCTGAGATATAATAATATTGCTGCTCATTATTTCTTCCGGATTTTATTGTTCTCAAATTCAAATGAGGATTCAGCCTTGTCATTAAGGATTATATAGGCATCAAACCTTTTACCTGATTTGCTTTTCATCCCTTTGATAAGATTAGTTTTTCCTTTCCTGATAAGCTGTTCAATATCCTGCATACTCAACTGTACGCCGCAGATACTGCGGAATTGTACCCAACTGCAACCCTCGTCAGGGCATTTCACAATCTTATCCCTGATAATTAGCTGATGATTTTTGCACTTTGGGCAAACCAGTTCCGGTAGTTTGCCCATATTAATGGGTGAATTGAACAGTTCACTGGTAATGGATGGCATAGGCTTCCATTTCCTTTTGAAATGAATCAGCATCGGTTTCACGGTTTTCAATTTTTTGCAAAGCCAGTTCCCATTCGGCAGTCATAGCTACATCCGCTATCTTTTTGTCCTTTACCAAATGGTACACCTGCAATCCCTTTTCGGTAGGGATGAGGGCTTTCTTATTCCGCTGGATATAGTTGCGTCCAAACAGTGTTTCAATGATAGCCGCTCGTGTAGCAGGTGTGCCGATACCGATGTTCTGTAATGCCTTACGTTCCTCTTCATTCTCGATTTCCCTACCGGCTGTCTCCATAGCGGAAAGCAGGCCAGCTTCGGTATAGAGAACGGGTGGCTTAGTTTTCTTCTCCAATGCCATCGCGTTCTTAATTTTCAGCTCATCATCTTTTTTCAGCTCAGGCAGATCTTGTACAGGTTCGGTGTCCTCATCGGAAAAGTTACCTTTAATGGCACGCCAGCCAGGTTCAAGAATTTTACAGCCTTTCAATGCAAAATCGTAATGCGATACCTGCAAACTGACATCGGTTATTTCTTTGGAGCAAGCCTGCGAAATAGCCTCCAGCAACCGGAGGGCAATCATATCGTAAATGGCATTCTCCTTAGCGGGCAATGCCGAGGGAATTTTATCCGTGATGAGCAACCCGTGGTGGTCTGTTACCTTCAAGTCATTGACAATACGTTTATTAAAACGTCCCCATTTTATTTTAGACACGGCTTCCTTACAGGAATCCCTATCATTCAATGCCCGGACAAGACCTGTGATTTCCGGCCAAACATCTTCAGGGATATGTTTGCTGCCTGTTCGCGGGTAAGTAATGAACTTCTTTTCGTACAGGCTTTGTGCGATGTTCAGTGTTTCCTCAGCAGAGAGGTTCAGCCTTTTATTGGCTTCTTTTTGTAAGCCTGTCAGGTCAAATAACAATGGCGGCTGTTCAGAAATGGTCTTGCTTTCTATGGCTGTAACGGTAGCCGCCCCGCTACGCTGAATGGTTTTCAACACATCTTCTGCTTGCTTCTTATCGTCCCACTTGGTTTTGGAAAGGCTTTTAAAATCAATAAACTCCTTGCGATGTTCCAACTGTATCTGCCAAAAAAGCTGCACATTGAAATCCTTATTGCCCAAGTAGCGCTTGCAGATCAGGGCCAGGGTAGGTGTCTGCACCCTGCCCAATGTATAGATACCATTCCCTACAGCAATGGATAGCGCTTGTGAAGCGTTGATTCCAACTAACCAATCGGCACGGCTTCTGCCTTTGGCAGCATGGTACAATCCGTCAAACTCATTACCTGCTTTGAGGTTATCAAAGCCCTGTCTGATAGCTTTCTCGGTTAGCGAGCTGATCCATAACCGTTCGAACGGTTTGGTACATTTCAGGTACTCGTAAATGTAGCGGAAAATCAATTCGCCTTCACGTCCGGCATCGGTAGCCACAATGATATTACTGCAACGGTTGATAACCTGCTCAATAATTTTCAGTTGTTTTAAGGCGCCTGCATCGGGCGTATAACCTTTATCCTTTTTTACTTTCCTTACTGTTAATAAAAAGGGATTGGGCAGTATCGGCAAGGCGGCTTTCTGAAAACCTGAAAGCCCATAATCTTCCGGCATACCCAATCCCACCAAATGCCCCAATGCCCAGGTAACACAATAGCCATTGCCTGCGAGGAAACCATCTTTTTTTTCAGTGGCTCCTAACAGGCTGGCTATTTCCCTCGCTACACTCGGCTTTTCTGCAATCACTGCTTTCATAACACGTCATTTTTAAGTGATTACATTTTTCTTCCCCTGGATTTGGCTGGCGTTTGGGGTTTCTCCTGCTTTTCTTGCTGCTTTTTGCTGTCCGGCTCTTTCTGCCCTGATTTCAGTGGCTCCTTGATATTCTTTGTAGCCTCATTGGTCTTGCCTTCAGAATTAACCGCAGTTTGCGTTTTATGGGCTTCGGCAGGTTGTATCTTCTCTTTCATCTTGTTCGGATTATTGAAGGAGAAATCGGTTCTACCGGTATCCTTGTTGAAGGTCAGGTAACCTTTGTATTCCTTGCCTTGCTTGTCTACCAATCCGGCTACATAGATAGTCTGGCCTTGTTTGAACTTCTGGTATTGCTCATTGTCCAACTCTTTGCCCCTTACGGTTCGGGGTGCTTCGAATGGCTGGCCTTGCGTATTGCTTTGTGTCTGGCGATTGTTATTGTTCCTGTCAAACAGGAATTCTACATAACGCTTATCAGCATTGAACTGAACATTAGCGTTAAAAGGCTCGCCTTTTTTAGAGATCATGCCCTCTATGTAAAGCGGCTTTCCTTCCATTAAGGTTTGCTTTTGCTGTTCATTGAGAACGACCCCTTTAATTTCATCAGGAATTTTAATCCTGTCGGTACGCAGGGCAACAAGCTCATTGGTGAGCCTATCCACGCTGATGATGGAGGGCATCGTTTCACCTGTTTTCGGATTGGTGAGGTCAACAACCCTGCCCATATTACCAGTGGTAAGCAGGTTAGCTTTATCGTCTTTGGTAAACTCGTAACCGAAAAAGGGGAAATTGAGATTGGGCTCTTTTCGAATACCGTGGATAGCAACGACTACTGCTCCCTCGTCGTTTTGTTGCAGCGAGAGCCTCGCATCCATACGGGTAACAGCAGTTCCCAGGTTGAGGCTGACCGGCACCAGGTCGTTTGTTTTGTAACCTTTTAATAGAGGATCGAGCAGGTTCAGTTTTTCAAGCCTTTCTTTACTCAATCCGAGATTGGACATCGTTTCCCAATCAATCTGTTCCGGCTTGTAGCGATACTCGCCGGCAGCCGGTGTAGTTTGTGTTGTTTCCATATTATTTTTATTTTCTTGTTTTTGTTCGGGCTTTTCTTCCGTTTTTATTTCAGGCTTTACTTCGTGCTGCTTCATTAGCTGCTCACCCTGCTTGGTAGGCGTATCAATATGTTTCTGCATTTCCTGTGCAGTATCAGTTGCAGCAGCGGCAGGTACTTTAAAAAAAGTGAAGTGGGTCGGGTTCTTCAGCTGCCGGAGAAAATTGGAAAAAAAGTTGGAGAAGATGTCGCCGTGCTTGTCCACACGCATGAACTGGTTTTGATTCTTCTTATCGGCATCTACGGTTTCGAGTTCGCCATCTTTGCCAATACCCTTAACCGCCTGTATCTTCTTTTTGTCCTTATCCAGCACCAGCAAAATATCGGATAGCTGATCCGGGGATTCCTGTTTAGCTATAGTTTGTTCGCTCATAATTATGGCATTTTGAAATTTATTTATCCGAAAATAGAAGTGAGCTTAACCCATATGCACAGATTGGCTTCCAGTGGCATTACTTGTCAGGGGTTGTCCCTGATCCTTTGCAGGGGAGCATTAAAGCTTTCGCGAATAAACTGATGTACATCCGAGAGCTTATAGTACAGTTTTCCGCTAATAGTGTAATAAGCCAACTTTCCGGATGAGCGATAACGCTGAAGGGAGCGGTTGCTGATCTTTAACATCTGGAGTAAGTCCTGGTTATCCAGCAATTCCTCCCCGTCGATGCTGTTTCTTTGTTTCCGAATGTCGGAGATATGTTCACCAAGGATATCGAAACGATCCATAATACGTTCCATCCAGGCTATAAACTCCATCCTGTCTATATTCATAACAGCAATATTTATTAGTTCAGACAGCAAATGAACGCAGATGATGGAAGCGTTTCAAGTCCAATATTGATTTTGGACTCCAACTTGGACCCGAGTACCCGTTTTAAAACCAGTCATTTAACATTCGGGAACCTATTAAAAGAAGAGAAGCCTTTAGGTGGGGTAAATTAAATTGTCAAATAAAATAGGTCAATATTTGTAAGCAATATCCCTATAATGAGACTAAGCAGATAGAACGCTCAACTTCAATGCGGAGCTTCTTAGATGATTGCGTCAATTCATTTGCTCTAAAAGCGTTAAAGCAGCGGGAATGTTTTAGCTGATTTTAATTGGCGTTTAAGATTTTAAAAAAACTAGGGATCAAAGTATGGAACATAGCCAATTCAACGCACCAGAATTTAATGTAAAAGATTGGGTAGACGAGAATGGAAATGAAGCTAAGCAGCTCAAATTGTCGGACTTCCAAGGAAAGTTTAAGGTTATCTATTGCTTTCAAAGTTGGTGCCCCGGCTGCCACACTATTGGGCTACCAAATTTGCAGAAAATGGTTGAGTCGTTAAAAGACAATGATAAAGTTGTCTTCCTTGCAATCCAGACTGTGTTTGAGGGCTATCATGAAAATACTTATGAAAAGATATTGGAGACGCAAAGGAAGTATAAATTGAAAATACCTTTTGGTCACGATGCTGGGAAGGATGGTAAGTCACGTTCCAACTTTATGCAAAACTATCAAACTGGGGGCACTCCTTGGTTTGTATTTATAGATCAGAATGACAAAATAGTTTTTGCAGATTTTCATATCAATGTTGAAGCGGCCATACAGGTTTTAAAAAGTATTAAATAACTGGCGGCAACAAAATTCCAACTCATAAAATGCCCTTATCGGCTGTAAACCTATCGTAATTTCTTTCACCAAAACATGGATCGGCAATATTGCGGAATAAGGCTGGTAAAATGAATACTGAAAACTGTATGAAACAAATCGATTTAAAAATAGTAAACAGGGCTGGCGAAAATCTGGCAGCTCACCTCGTTATTCCTGCGAATGGCCAAATAAATAATATAGCCATGTTTGCGCATTGCTTTACCTGTTCATCGAATTTTCACATCGTAAAAAACATTTCAAACGAACTTACCGAAAAAGGTATCAGTGTACTCAATTTTGATTTTACGGGATTGGGGCATAGCGAAGGCGATTTCTCTGAAACCAATTTTTCCAACAATATTTCAGATTTGGAGGACATCAATAGTTTTCTAACCGAAAACTATATTGCGCCCGCTATACTCATTGGTCATTCCCTGGGTGGGGCTGCTGCTATTATCTCTGCCTCGGAATTAGCAAATATTAAAGCTGTCGTTTCTATTGCTGCGCCTTCCTATGTAAAGCACATTACCCGGCATTTTCAAAATCTTGGCGAGATAATTAATAAAAAAGGGCACGCCATGCTAAATATTGGTGGCCGCCCCTTTACCATCCGCAAACAGTTTCTCGACGATCTGGAAAATCATAATTTAGAAGAAGTAGTAAAAGGGTTGCGGAAGCCTATCCTGATAATGCACTCGCCGCAGGATAGCATTGTAGAAATTGAAAATGCAGGAAGGCTTTACAATAATGCTTTTTATCCTAAGAGTTTTGTCAGTCTTGATGGTGCAGACCATCTCGTGAGCAACAAAAAAGATGCAGCTTATATCGCCGGTGTAATTGCCAGTTGGGTAGAACAATATATGGCATTAGCCGCAAAGGGAAATAACAAAACAATGATGCTCAAAAATGTAGAAGGTGAGCAGGTGTTAGTCTATCATGAAACAGCGGCGCCGTATACGAATCATATTTATACCAAAACACAACATATACTGGGTGATGAGCCCATAGACTTCGGGGGTAATGATCTTGGGTTGTCTCCGTACGAATTGCTTGTTGCCGCTATCGGTTCTTGTACTACACTAACGGTAAAGCTTTATGCAATGCGCAAAAAATGGGATCTAAAGGAGGTTTACGTATATCTTAGTTATGCCAAAAAACATGCTGAAGAAATTGAAAACCGGGAGCCAGAAACGATGGGGAAACTCGATTTTATTCATAAGAAATTAAGATTTGTCGGAAATCTATCCGAAGAGCAAATTGATAAATTGAAAGAAATCGCTTCTAAATGCCCTGTGCATAAAACAGTTGCAAGTAAAGTATATTTTGAAACCATACTGGTGAGTTAGTGGTAATGTTTTAAAGAAGCAACAATAGTTATGAATAAAATAGCAATCCAAGCTGCTGATAAACTCAACATTACGGCCAATCTTTATGAAGGCGAACCTGTTGAATCGCCTGTTCTAATTCTTTTTCACCAGGTTGGTTTTAGCCGTGGCGAATATGTGGAAACGGCTGAATATTTCCATAAGCAAGTCTTCACCTGTATCGCTCCTGACCTGCGCAGCGGTGGCGAAGTAAATGGCACAGCTAATGAAACGTATAAGGCGGCAGTGGCGGCTGGTAAACCAACAAACAATACAGACGCAACTCAGGATATCGAGGCAGTAATAGCTTTTGTCCATAAAAAATATCCCACGTCAAAGACAGTGATCTTGGGAAGTTCTTACTCTTCTTCATTAGCACTCATAATGGGTGTAAAGTATGGGGATATATTAACGGCCGTAATTTCCTTTTCGCGAGGCGAATATTTTAAACTAGAAAATAAATCCATTGCAGCCTGGGCTAAAGAGTTACGAGTGCCAGTGTTTATCAGTTCTGCCAAAGACGAGCTCGATAGTTGGGCAGCCATTTTTAAAGCAATTCCTTCAGCTAATAAAATTGGCTTTAAGCCCATAGGCCCCGGCATACACGGAAGCCGCAATTTGTGGCTCAGTAATGCAAATCACCAGGAATACAGATCAGCTTTAGAGGAGTTTATTCACAGCTTAGCGCTTACGTATATTCCAGAAAAGTAAAAGAATTGCATCATGGAGATAACAAAAATAGGATTGGGTGGTAGTTGTCATTGGTGTACAGAAGCCATTTTTGCGTCGCTACATGGTGTAGTAAAAGCAGAACAAGGCTGGATTAGTTCTACAGGTGAAAACGATAGTTTCTCTGAAGCTGTTATTGTTCATTTTGACGCTACGGTTATTTCATTAAAAAGATTAATTGAAATCCATTTACACACTCATAGTTGTACTTCGACGCACAGTATGCGAAAGAAATACAGAAGTGCCGTATATTATTTTATACACCTGCAAGGCATGCAGGAACAAGTGGTCGAGAGCCTCAGACAATTACAGGCAGATTTTAATGATAAAATAATAACCCAGGTATTGCCCTTTGTTAATTTCAAACTGAATCAGCCACCTTATTTAGATTACTATTATTCTAATCCTAAAAAGCCATTTTGTGAGAATGTCATTAACCCAAAACTTAAAATCCTCTTATCCAGATTTCCAAAGCAAACCGATCAAGCCAAACTATGTCACTTAAAGGAAGCGAACGATAAAGTTTAAAGTAGCAGATTTAGCTTTCAATAACAATCAAATTAAAAGAAGATTACAATGGATACACAATTAGCAACATTTGGTGGTGGTTGTTTTTGGGGAGTGGAAGAAAACCTGCAACGCATTCCAGGAGTGATCGATGCCATATCTGGTTATGCCGGCGGCACTACAGACAATCCCACTTACAAAACGGTTTGCACAGGGCTGACGGCCCATGCGGAAGTGGTACAGGTAGAGTTTAACCCTGATAAGATAAACTATGAGGAACTTTTGCGGAAGTTTATGAAAATGTATGATTACTCCCGCAGGAATTACAATAACCTCAATAGAAAATCGCAGTATCGTACTATCGTTTTGTATCATAATGCCGAGCAAAAAGCAATAGCCGAGAAAGTATTTGCCGAGATAGCCCAGACGAATAACAGGGAAGTATTAACTGAACTAAGCGCTTTAGATGCATTTACCAAAGCCGAAGAATATCACCAGGATTACAACGGTTATGGGAGAGTGCCTTCATAATGTTAAAAGAACCGTTTACAATTTCGAGTCACGACAATAATGAAAAGATGCAGGTGGAAATGAAACAACGCCGATAGATTTTAAAGTAGCAGCAATGGAAATCAGCATAAATCCAAAAGATCAAAGCATAGAATTAGGAAAAGTAAGGTGGTTAAGAGACTATTCGAAAGCACTGGCGGAAAGTAAAGTTCGCGATAAACCTGTGTTGCTTTTCTTCCAGGAAATTCCCGGATGTTCCACCTGTGTTAATTTTGGAAGAGATGTTCTGAGCCACCCCCTGATGGTTGAATTTATAGAAAATGAATTCATACCCCTTGCTGTTTTTAATAACATACCCGGCCGAGACAGTGAAATACTCGCTTTATATAATAAGCCTTCCTGGAATAACCCGGTAGTTCATTTTATCGATGACAAAGGGAAGGATATCATTCCCAAACTGGCCAGTAATTAACACCCGTTAAGTATGTATAACAAAATGATTGCCGTACTGACTAAATCAGGAAACCCGATACCCGGCTATGCCATTCTACTGGGTGAAGATTTAAAAATGGAACATGGTAAGTTAATATGTACTGTCTACGAAACTCCCTGCTTTTGGTCTGGTGAAACCTCTATGGCTTTACACCCGGCTGTTAAATACACCGAAGCAGGCTGGATCAATAGCTCAGAAGTCGTAAAGGTTTTCTTTGACGAATCTCAGGTTTCCCTGATAAAGCTAAACAGCTATGCAATTAATGAAGGCTTTTTCGTCATAAACGATCACCAGGGTTATAAGACAGATGAAAGGCCACAATATTATCTTGCAAAGTCGTCGTTCAGCAATTTGCCATTGAGTAGAGCACAACGTTCGAAAATCAATCTCGCTCTTCCGTACAACAAACAGCCATCGAATTACCTAAGTCCAAAACAAGCAGCCATGTACCAGGATATTTCAAAAGGGATCCGTAAGGATAGCAACAACTGTAATTACAAAAAGGATATAGCAACTTCCTGGACTTGGAATTGATAAAGTACTAACATTTAATTATTGAGATGGGAAAGATTAATAAAGAAATGTGGTTGGCAGCAGGATTACGAACTCCTTTTTGAAAGAAAACAAAGAATTAAAGGATATTTCAGCCATAGATTTATCGATCGCTGTTTTCAACAATATGACGCGCCTGGAAAAAGTTGCTCCCAACTATGTAGCGTGGGGTACTGTTGTGCCTAATCTTATTCTTTGAAACGGTATAGGTGGACATGCTAGAATTCCATAATAACGGAAGAAATAGCATCGAGACAGCAACGTTATTACCTTACACAAAGTAAACTTTGGTGCATAGTTAATTCTTTATCTACGGGGAAAGATTACAGCTTATAATTACAAGAAACTCAGTGGATGTAAGGTCAGAAGATGAGTAAAATCTCTGTGATTGATAGGTTGTAAATTGTAGATGCCTCCGGTCACAACAGTTTAATTTCTATCATTATTAATAAAATGTGCAAGGGTATTTAATTTCTCTATTTCTTGTCCATTCGTTCTTTAATTTGTTTTTGAAGCTGGTCTTTGAATTCGGTATCCAGGGTCAAGTTAGTCGCACCTGAATGGAATACCTTCTTCACTAATTTGTTGATTAAGGAACTCTGCTTCATAAAAATGGTACAAATTTCACAGCCCTTCAGGTGAAATTCTAGTTCCATCTTCTCCATTAATGTAAGTTTTTCGGATTGTCGTTTTTCAATCAGAAAAGTAGCTTTCCTGCAATTATCAACCATTCCCTCACGATCTTTCTCGCTTAACTCTTTCATACATCAAATAATTTTGTATCACTATACCCAATGCTTCTGGAGGCAATCTCTTAAACCCACTTTCGTTCTGTGCATAATCACCCAATAATTTGAGGCCGTCAGTTTCAAATTATGGCATATTTCTTCACTGGACTCCGCATCAATGTGCTTCATTTTAAAAACCGACACCCATAAAGGTGGCATTTTATTTAGACATGATTTCAATACTCCCTGAAATTCCTTTTTTTCCAACGAAGTCGTTTGCTCGATTGCAAAGGCGGCTGGATAATGTCCTTCTCTCCAGTGCCCACTCTCGGTATCAAAAAAATCATCTGCTTCCCCGCCAGTAACTGAAACAATTGGAAGCTTGTTCAAGCTCGCTTTTCTTTTACGATAAACATCGTATATTTTATGTTTTAAAATGGCAGTGAGCCATGTTTTCTCTGAACTCCGCTTGTCAAATTGTTCCCAACCTTGGAGCGCTGCTAGAAACGTTTCCTGCAATAAATCTTTACAAAGCTCGGGGTCATCTAGTCGACTGCCCGCATAGTTGTAAAGATAATCAGCATACTTTTCTACCCAAAAGTTCGGGCCAGCCATTGCAGTGTTTGAGATTTTTGATTCGCTCGGCATAATCTTGCATTTTTTAGTTCAGTGTCTTAAATAGAATCGTCGAGAATTAAGATTATTCCGATGTCTCCCAGCTTGCGACTTTGTTTTTTGCAACTTGGTCGGACGGCTGGTAAATTCCTTACATCCCTGAGAGATTAACAGCTCAGGTAAAAGACAATTGTTTATCTTAATTAACGGTCAATACGATTTTCCCTTGAATATGACCATTTGCCGCTCGTTCGTGTGCTTTGTTGGCTTCCGCTAACGGAAACGTACTATCAATGACTGTCCGAATCACTCTCTTGTCAAATAATTTGGCCAACTCTGCAAGTTGATGACCATTGGAACGAACCTGCGTCGATGATACTTTAACTCCAAGTTTTTTCGCATCGTCCGCTCCGGAAAAACCTAGGGGGAATATCGGAAACAACGAACCACCCGGTTTTAAAGTCTGGAGGAAACGTCCAGTACGTGTTCCACCAACGGCATCAACTACGAGATCAATGTCGCGCAAAACGTCTTCTGCGTGAACTTTGTTATAGTCTACGAATTCGTCTGCGCCAAGTGATTGCAACAGGGTCTCCTGCTTTCCAGATGCAACCGCAATCACGCGGGATCCTTTCCATTTCGCCAGTTGCACGGCATAATGGCCAACACCACCTCCCGCTCCGTTGATCAAAATCGTTTTTCCTTCAAGTAATACCGGCTCATGTCTGCTGGGTTGAAGGGGATTAGGTTCATGATGGCCAAGATCAATCATGAATTGCCACGCTGTAAGCAGAGACATCGGAGCTCCGGCAGCTTCAACATGATCTATGCTTGCTGGTTTAAATGCAATTTGTGATGTAGGTACCGCTACATATTCGGCATACGCCTGGCTATCTCCATAACTAGGAAATCGAACCATTGAATAAACTTCATCACCGATATGATAGTTCGTTACATCTGCCGCAACTTGAATAATTACCCCTGAAATATCCGTTCCTAAAATGATTGGAAAGGGAACTTCGGGTCGCCATTCTGGCGGCAACATTTTATATCCTTCTCGCAGATACCAATCCGGCGGATTAATTCCTACTGCATGCACGCGTACAAGTACTTCGCCCGGCTTCAGTTCGGGGAGCGGAGCATCTTCGTACCGCAATACTTCTGGACCCCCGAATTCATGCAGCCTTATTGCCTTCATTGGTGAATTGTGTTTTATAATCAGTAGTTATTGCAATTCTATAATGTGATTTCTGTTTATCGTTTACGTCCAAGTAAATACGCGATTTTAATTGCTTGAATCTGTTGAAATAGACAATCATTTTCTTACTGTTCCAACTTAAATGGGTGTTTATAAAACTGTTCTCATATGTTGACCGAAAGCCTGAGACACGGTCGATTACTGAATGACAAATAAGAAGACACCGGAGACAGTAAGTAATGGATTGTTCAACCAAAGCCTGGCTGTCACAATAGCGATAGCGAAAAATTTGTGATGGAACAAATTGTACATCCAGGCATCCGCTTTCTGGTTTGCCAAGTAGCCTGAAATGGATATGACAGGCGCGAAAATGAAAGCAGAAAACACCTACTAGATTTAGTCTAATTGATTCAACAGAACCTGTAGCAAGTAGAAATTTCCCTAATCTCGCCGGTTGGATAAGCCCAAGCATTGACTTCGTCATTCTGGTTGTGATTGTACGAAACAAATGTCTCGAACATTCATACACGTCCGCTTGACAAAGATCAAGAATTTGCCGAATGCCGAGTTCGATTCGGCTAAGGGTCTCGGGACTCATGCCTAGCACAGAGGCAATATACTGCAGTGGAACCTGATTGAACAGCTCCTTATTATGAGCAAAATACAGGTTGTATCGCTCCTCAGCTGACTTAGAAAGATGGGTGAATACCCTGTCCTCGGTCATTCCGAAACATCGGTATATAAACTTCTTTTCGATCTCGTTCCAACCCGGAAATTCTCGGCAAAGCTCACGATAGTCCGATTTATTGACCGTTTGCAGCTCAACATCGCTGAGTGCCTGAACATTCCAACGGTTGGGTTGATCAAAGAAAAACCCCATCACATCGGTAAAGAGTAATCCCTCGGTACAAATCCAATGAGTAATCTCTTTCCCTTCGCTAAGCGCATACATCCTCATAATCCCCGACGTGATCAGAGACATCTTATCACATATTTTATCGGAACGCAAAAAGAAGTCATTCTTCTGAAGTTTTTCCGGCTTAAAATAGGATCTGATGATTTCGAATTCTTGATCGCAAAGGCCAAATTGATCACGAATAGATTTATTAAAATCTGTCACAGTCAGGTTTTGTTTGTATGGACCTCAAATATAAGAAAATCAATCCGGGTAATCTCAAACCCACCGACCGTTGAGAGGATTACCGGCTGTCCACTTGCGTACTCGCTAAAAAGAATTAAAAGACATGTAAGGAACAGGATAAATCACCGACTAAAGAAGGGAGGAATCTCATAAATAATGGTTGAAAAGCAAAAAAGTGGTTTTTATGGCGACAACGTTAAGCAAATACAGTTCCTTGGTCGAGCCAGTGGAAATACTTCTGAATGAACAACTCAGTTTGGAAGCTCACTCTTCTTCCCTTTATGTGGCCATGTCGATTTGGTGCAAGGCCCACGGATATGAAATGACCGCTGATTTTTTTTCTTTCCAAGCCGAAGAAGAGCGCTCCCAAGCCAGAAAGTTACTAGAATATATACGGAAACGTGGAGGCTTTCCCGAGATTCCCGAATTAACTGAAATACATCTAAGCTTCAACTCTCTTCACCGAGTTTTTGAGCAGGTGATTGAGACGGAAATGCATGCAACTTTTCAACTTAACAGTCTTGCAACTGAATGCATCAAGGTAAATGACTATGTTACTTTTCAGTTTCTGCAACCATTATTGTATGGGCAGGTTGATAAAGAGCATGTCGCAAGACGTGTTTTAGAATTGATTATCAAAGTTGGAGAATCAGGCCCAGGTCGTATGCAGATTGACAGCCAGGTATTGGAAATTAGTTGGGGACTGGATTTGGTAAAACAGGGCAGATAGTAAAATCGGTTGTCAGTCATTAGTTGGTCTGACAAAACAAATGAGAATTGGCAGTTATAAAATAATAATGTTGTGTTTATAGTCCGATATTTTTTGGTTATTCTCCTGCTGTGGACAGGACTATTAAAGTTTTCGCCCCATGAGGCGAATGCGATTCGGCCGCTCGCCGAGAAAAGTCCACTTTTTGCATGGATATTGACATTTCTAAGTACCAGGGATTTTTCATTCTTGCTTGGCTTTTTTGAGATTATCACAGCTGTGTTGATCGCATTACGTCCAATATCCTCTTTGGCATCCGCGATAGGAAGCCTGCTTGCGGTAATAACGTTTTTAGCAATTATCAGCTTTGTAGTCACCAGCCCCGAATTACTTGATCGAGGAATATCAATCCCTTTTATTCGTCACTCGACAACGCAATTCGTAATTACACATATGTTGTTGCTAATTATTGCTGGATGGATTTTATATGAGTCATTGGCCAGCTATAGTAATTGTTTATTTACCGGAAAACAAAAAGATATTTCGCTCTAATCAATTGTTGTAATCTTAACAAGTCACATGCAAGCAAATGGCACGTTTAAAAATCAAATTATCGTAATCCTCATTTCCGTAGGAACTCTTTTGACATTTATTATTCCCTTGTTGATCCCTTTCTTCCCCTTACAATATCTTAAAGAGTATGGAGATATCGGTGATGCAATAGGGGGTATTGCTAACCCGATTGCACAAATTGTAGGGTTCTTATTACTATACTTAGCGTTAAGAGCTCAACTTAAAGCAAACTCAATTGTGCAGATGCGAATTGAGGAAGACAATCGGAAAGAAACAAAGCAACGCGAGTTACGGCAGGTTCATGAACTTTACACTTTCCTGGAAAACAATATTCACAGCTTCAGCTATGAAAGAAAGCTTGAGAAAGATGGTAGCAAGCAAACCTTTAAAGGGAGAAAGGCGATTCGGTGCTTTATTGATGATATTGAAGACATGAATATAGATCTGCATAATGCTGAACAGTTGTTACAAGAAGATGGTGTTCGGGAAATCCTAAGCATTCTAAAGCTTTCGGATCGCCTTTTTCAAAAGATCAATCAAGCTCAGATTGACAACGAAGACAAAGCTTTCTATTTTGATATTGTAAAGCATGAACTCACGTTTAGTATATTTCCTTACACGGATCTGGATGATTCAGCCAATCTGAAAATGTCTTATTGTGAAGATTGTGACGAATTCCATGGAAATTATCCTCCATTGATTTTTGACAAGCTTCAGGAATTGAAGAAGCATTTTTGGAGTCATTAAAATCTATAGCAGTATGACAATGCTTTGCGATTGTTTAGACGTCTCACCCGCTCTGTTTAGCAGCTTAAAGTAGAATAGTAAAATATTATTGTCGAATTCCGATTCGCAGACTTTCTATAACACTTAAGCTTGTAAGGATCTAGTCCTTTTTTATACTAAGAGTGTGGAAAGTGAGCATTATTCCAAACGTGACTTGTCAACCTCAAAGAAAATAATAAAATGAAAAAGATTACTAGAATTTCTGATTTTGAAAAATTAGTGTCAGAAGATAATCTCATAATCTTACACTTTTATGAAGACTGGTGCCCGGTATGTGACGCAATGTTTCCAGCAATGGAATCACTAGAGAGCTGTTATACAGATAGAGCCATCATGGCCAAAATTAACGTAAACGAAAATCCTGCACTGAAAGCTAAATTTCATGTTAGCAGTATTCCAACCGTTTTTTTTGTAAAAGAGCAGAAAGTATTGGATCGCATCGTAGGATTTCAAAAGCGGTTGGAGTTAGAAGTGTTGATTGAACAGTATATTGTAACAAAACCTGAACCGCATCCTCCAGCTATTTCAATCTAACTTGAATATGGTTTGCATAAATTTCTTGAAGAGATTCCTAATATGCCAATACAGGATATCACTATTTTACTCAATGGAAAGGTAGGTTAAGGGCTAGACAGATGAACAGGCTGGCGTGAACGATAACGTTGCGCCTGCGCCTGTTTTTTCTGCGAGTTTCTTGCGGAGCTTAAACTGGCTATCATGATAAGAGCGAAAAAAAAGGATAAGGAGATTTGTGTTGATATTTTAAGTCATTCTTTCACATCTAATCAGACAGTGAACTTTCTCGTGGGTAATGGGCGTAAAAAAATTAAGAGAGTGCGTGCATTGCTAGGTTACTCGTTCGAAATGGGGATGGCATTTGGCGATGTATTTCTTTCAGATGGAAAGCAAGCTTGTTGTATAGTCGTTTACCCTGACAGGAAAAAGGCAGGCCTCAAGTTGCTATTGCTGAACCTGTATTTCATTTTTAATGCCGCAGGATGGCGCAATCTCCGAAAGATTTTGAAGAGGGAGAAGGTAATCGGCAAAACAATTCCTAAAATCCGAATGTGCCATTTATGGTTTATTGGAGTTGATCCCCTATGCCAAGGCAAAGGGATTGGTCTTAAGCTTCTAGGAGAGATTATTGACTACAGTCAGGCTAATTGCCGGCCAGTATATTTGGAAACTTCAACATTGAAAAATTTGCCTTGGTACAGAAGGTTTGGATTTGAGGTTTACAGTCAACAGGATTTTCCCTTTCGCTTATATTTTTTCAAGAGAGAAATACGTTAGAAAACGATTATGCTATATAAGGTCAATAGCCTGAAAATTTACAATTCACTCACTGGCCAAAAGGAAACGTTTAAACCTTTACATGAGGGACAAGTGGGTATGTATGTTTGCGGTCCAACGGTGTATAGTTATGTCCATGTTGGAAATTTAAGGACCTTCCTGTCGTTTGACACTGTTTATCGTTATCTGCTTCACTTGGGATTCAATGTACGCTATGTTCGGAACATTACCGATGTCGGTCACTTGGTTGACGATGCTGACGAAGGGGAAGATAAGATTGCAAAAAAAGCAAGATTAGAGAAATTGGAACCTATGGAGATTGTGCATCGATACACGATGGACTTTCATGATATTTTGCGCGAGTTTAACTTGTTATCTCCGTCTATAGAACCTACCGCAACCGGACATATCGTCGAACAAATAGCTGTGATTAAGAAGATCATAGAAAAAGGATACGCTTACGAAGCGAATGGGTCTATATACTTTGATGTGGCCAGGTATAACCGCGATTTTAAATACGGACAGTTGAGCAACCGCCAACTAGAAGAGATGGTCGCCAACACACGTAAACTGGCAGGCCATTCTGATAAACGCAATGAGCAGGATTTTGCGATGTGGAAACGTGCCGACCCCGGACATATTATGCGTTGGCCCGCACCTTGGAGTGATGGTTTTCCGGGTTGGCACCTGGAGTGTACTACAATGAGTACGAAATATCTCGGTGAAAGGTTTGACATTCATGGAGGAGGCCTGGACTTGAAGTTCCCACACCATGAATGCGAGATTGCTCAAGCCACGGCATCCAGCGGTCAAACTCCAGTAAACTATTGGATGCATGCCAATCTTCTTACTATTGATGGTAAGAAAATGTCCAAGTCTACGGGCAATACTCTTTTGCCCCGCGAGATACTGACCGGGAAGAGCCATTTGCTTAGTAAGAGTTACTCGCCCTCCGTGACTCGGTTTTTAATGATGCAAACGCATTACAGGAGTGTAATGGATTTTTCCGATAGTGCATTGACCGCTGCTGAGAAAGGCCATGACCGTCTGATGGCGGCGGTTGAAAACTTGGCAAAAGTAGAACATGGAACTGAATCGACAATTGATGTAAATGGCTGGACGAAGAAATGCTACGACTCGTTGAATGATGATTTCAATACACCAGTTCTGATTTCAAATTTATTTGAAGGCGTCCAGTTCGTAGGATTGTTGAAGGAAAACCAGGCATCATTAACTAAAACTGACTTAGAAGATTTCAAAAGGCTGTTTTCTACGTTCATTTATGACATCCTTGGGTTAGTAGCAAAGTCGAACACGGACACCCACCACATCGAAAAATTGATGGGAACTGTCAATTTGCTTATTGAAATCCGAAATTCCGCGAGAGCTGCACGAAATTACATAGTGTCGGATAAAATCCGCGATCAGTTGGCTAAGTTAAATATCCATTTGATGGATGGAAAGGACGGAACAACTGTAAATCTTTGAGATTACTTCATGTCTTTACGCCTGGGCAGCTCTTCACTTGGCACATTGAAACTTTGAAGAGAGAACGTGTGCACATTGCCTACCATTTCACAACGTAAAATTGGAACAGGACTTAACTAATCTAAGGTCAGGGTTTTGTCCAGGCCCCAATGCGAAAATATAAAAATTGTAAACCAGTTTGTAAGGACTTCGCTCTTTCTAATACTAAGCTAAAAACGACTGAATAGAAAGATAGATGATAATGAGTCTACCCTTTCTCAAACATGTCAAATAAAATATTACAATTACTAAAAAAGAACGTAGCATGAAACAGATCACCAACCACACAGAACTCGAACAACTTGTTGCCGGCAACAAACCTGTCGTTATTGACTTTTACGCCGACTGGTGCGGCCCTTGCAGAGCCCTGCTGCCCATACTGGAAGCTGTCAGTGATGATCGGGGAGACGATGTGGTCATAGCAAAGGTAAATGTGGATCATAATCCTGATCTGGCAACAGAGTTTGGTGTCACCAGCATCCCAAGGGTTTTCCTGATGAAAGAGCAAAAAATCGTTGATCAGTTTACAGGTGTTAAGGCCAAGTCTGATATCAACAAACGGATAGAAAATCTGATTTCGGCAACAGTCCAAACGCATAGCCATTGATCGGTTTACGGCAGTTGGAGTTTACACTTGTCGATCAAGTAAATCTTTAGCATTCGGAATATCTAAACACGAAAGATCATGCAACATAAAACATTAACAATCGGAGGTGGTCGTTTCTGGGCCACAGATGCGATTTTTCGAGATACAAGAGGTGTAGTAGATGTGAAAAGCGGCTTTAGTGGTGGCGAAGTAGAAAATCCAACCTATGAGGACGTTAGTAAAGGAAATACTGGCCACGCGGAAGTTATTCAAATTGTGTACGATCCCAAAAGGATTAGCATGCAAGCCTTATTAATGATCCACCTGGCCACGCATAACCCGACAAAGTTGAATGAACAAGGGGCTGACAAAGGAACTCAGTTTCGAAGTATAATTTTCTACGCGGATGAACAGGAGAAGAAAATTGCTGAGATAATAATTAACACTTTCAAGAGCTGTTTTCGTACCCCAATCGTAACAGAGTTGCGACCGATTGAAAAATTTTATCATGCAGGAGAAATCCATCAAAACTATTGCGCCTCTTATCCTGCAGATCCTTATTGCCAGATTGTTGTAACTCGTAAATTAATCGATTCTCGTAACGCCCGTACCAATTACATATCTAACCTTTGATTGAATTGTTGGCAAGCGAAACTCGCACTTTGGAGACTATACTAAAAATGATGTAAGGTTTTTGGTGCTTTAGCGACTTAGTAGAATAGGTGGTGGGGTGTGCAGAAAGACCATACCCTGCCGCCTTCATACAAAAAGATGCACAATGGAGAAGATAACAGCGGAATTATATAATCAACACCCAGAAAGGTACTTATTGGTGCCTGGCCATCTTGAGGGTGCTCCGACTTGTCCGTATGGAAATGTGCAAGAGTGGGTCGGATTCGATAATGTGGATCGGAAGTATATAAGATTTACCAAATCAGTATTTAAAAAATTGGTGGAGGAAAAGAAAAATGGGAAAATCTATCAATAATAAAATCATATCACTTTCTTTGGTAACGATACTCGGCATCGTTTCCATTGCGGGTTGTAGTAATAGCCAGAGCAATCAAACTACTATATCTAAACCGACCCCAGCGGTAGGTACACCACAGAGCGATAGCACGGCTGTGATCTATTTTGCCGGCGGCTGTTTTTGGGGGACGGAACATTTTTTCAAACAGGTGAAAGGAGTTGTGACAACCGAAGTTGGATTTGCGAATGGACATACCGAAAATCCAACTTACAAAGAAGTTATACGTAAAGAAACTGGTTATGCAGAAACCGTAAAGGTTACGTATGACCCTCAACAGGTAGACTTCAAGCTACTGCTGGATTTGTACTTCTTAACTATCGACCCAACGAGCGTAAACAAGCAGGGTAACGACGTTGGAGATCAATATCGAACAGGCATCTATTATACCACAGATCAACAGTTGCCCTTAATCAAAGAACGGATAAGGATTGAGTCGGCAAAGTACGCCGAAAAGGTGGTGGTAGAAGTAGTCCCACTAGAAAAATATCACAGAGCTGAGGATTATCACCAGAATTATTTGGAGAAAAATCCCGGGGGATACTGTCACATCAATCCAGCGTTATTCAAAATTGCAAGAGAGGCTAACAGCGAAAAAAAATAATTGCATTAATAAATATAAAACTCAAAAATATGCTTAACTGGAATGATGTATTAAACTTAGCCACGAAAGGCAATCATGTTCCTGAAAGAAGGGTTGAAAAAACGGATGATGAATGGAAACAACAACTTACAGCCGAGCAATTCTACGTAACTCGACAGCATGGGACGGAACGTTCATTTAGCCATGAACTATGCCGCAGCTACGCACCGGGGCTTTATTCTTGCGTTTGTTGTGATACATTGCTTTTCGATTCTACGGTAAAATTTGATTCCGGAACCGGATGGCCCAGCTTTACACAACCTATAAAAGAGAACGCAGTTAAGTATATCAAAGATCGCTCATTCGGAATGACACGCATAGAAGCGCAATGCAATGTTTGTGATGCTCATTTGGGACATGTGTTCCCAGATGGGCCTGCACCTAGTGGCTTGCGCTATTGCATGAACGGCGAATCTTTGGTCAAAGAAGTGAAGGAGGTAGAAGGCTAGACTTTTTGTTGCTCCTTGCCTGAAATCACTCTACTAATTAGGGAACTGGTTGCAGTTTGAATTCTTTTTAAATGGGTTGGCCTGTTTCAGGCTCCATAGGTCTTTTTCTCAAGAGATGCTTAATGAAGGATGTAGAATTTAAAAATATGCGTTTCGACCCTGACCTAACGCCATTTCACAAATTAGCGGAAAGAATGGCGGCGGCGTTTGGGTATCAGTCCGAACTGAAAACGGAAAAGAAACTAGCGCAAATACTACGATTAAGGGTAGCTCAGAAAAATGAATGCGCTTATTGCACGATCCTTCATGCTCATGTCGCTCGGGAGATCGGTATTCAACCTGCCAAAGTTGACAATATTTCCTCTTGGTGGAATAGTTCGCTTTTTTCAGAAAAAGAGAAAGTTGCTCTGGCGTATTGCGATGTGTTAACTGACGGATCTCATTACAATTTTCAGCACTTTCACGAAGACATGTTGCAATTCTTCTCAATTAAACAAATTGCAGAAATTGCCGCTATCATTATCAATATGAATGTCTGGACGCGTTTAAAACTTGCACAAGGCCAAATACCTTTTATAGAATAATGGCCTTTGCAAAATAATTTCTCTGGGTTAAGCTACCACATAGTTCGAAACAATGTCTTTAAAGAATCTTAACAAAACAAACGCTTTGCAGGACTCTTGGCGAAACACTTTTCCTTTAAACTTAAAATCGGATTATGTTATCACAAAAAATGAATGAAGCATTGAACCGGCAGGTTTTGCTGGAAGCGCAGGCATCTCAAGATTATCTCGCAATGGGTAGCTGGGCAGAAACCCAACCAGGTCTAAAAGGAGTTACACAGTTCTTTTATCGTCATAGTGACGAAGAGAGGATGCACATGCTGAAGCTCATTCACTTCATCAATGAACGAGGGGGTGTTGCACTAATCCCTCCCCTTGAACAGCCAACACACACGTTTGCGTCGTTAAAAGCGGCATTCAACCAATTATACCATCATGAACTTAAGGTAAGCGAAAGTATCAATGATCTTGTGGAAGCGGCTTTAATGGAAAAGGATTATGCAACACATAACTTTCTTCAGTGGTTTGTAACGGAACAGATGGAAGAAGAACGCTTGGCTAAAGACTGCAACGATAAACTGGAATTGATTGGTAACGACCGAAGCGGGCTGTACCTGTTCGATCGCGATGTATTATCGATAGATCACGAATAGATTTCGATGATTCTTTCTGAGGTTCTGTACGAATTAGGCCATCACTACCCACAGCAGTGGCGGGCTGGCATTTAAAGTGATCAAGGGGCAAATAATTAATTTCGGACAAAGAAATTAGATGGACAACATTGGAATTGGAACAGCGGCTGTCGGCCGTCCTCTTTACATCAATATACGACATAACAAGAGTACAAGGGATTTTTCGCTACCAGCGTTCAAATCAGATGGCCTTAAACTTCTTCAGGAGGCTTATGCCAATGGTATTCGCTTTTTCGATACTTCTTCTGGATATGGTTTGGCCGAGTCACTTCTTGAAAATTGGCTCAAAGGAAAGACCGATCCGGGAATCGCTGTCGGTACGAAATGGGGCATCAAATACATGGCTAATTTTGATATGAATGCCCAGGTACATGAGCAGAAAGAACACTCCCTCGAACTGCTAAACATACAATGGGATTTTTCCAAGAACTTATTACCTTTTTTGAAGGTCTACCAGATACACTCGGCTACAATGGAAACTGGTGTGCTGGATAATAAATCAATTTTGGAAAGGTTATATCAGATTAAAAATGATAACGGGATTGTAATCGGTATCAGTACTACAGGCATTAATCAGGTGGAGGTGATACAAAAGGCAATGGATATTGAGATAGGGAATGAACCATTATTTGGTTCATTTCAGTCGACTTTCAATGTCATGGAACAATCCATCTTACAATTGAAACCAGCATTCCTGGACAAAAACATGCGACTGATCATGAAAGAGTCATTAGCGAATGGAAGACTAATCCCTAACCAAATCTATAAAAGACATGGTGAATTGTACAGGTATTTGAACGATCTATCCCGAAAATATGATGTCGGTCCTGATGCCATCGCCATCCGGTTTTGCATAGACAGCTTCCCAGGGGCAATCTGTCTGTTAGGACCTAGTAATCCTGCTCATCTTCACTCGAACTTAAAAGTGAACACATTCAGACTAGAGGAACCAGAAATGGAATTTTTGCGCGGCTGCAATATTGAACCAGAATCCTATTGGAACGAAAGAAAGAAATTACGTTGGCAGTAATTAAGGTAAGTTATCCATTAGCAGTTGAATTTACAATATGTTCTATCTGCCTCGCTGGATGACATAAAATGGGGTTTGAAAGTTTGAAACGGAAAAGTCCCATCGATCCTATTCGAAAGAAAATTCGGGAAGAAATTGTATAGAAATTCCTTAATTCTCATTAATCAACTCAGACATTGTAAGGTATTTGTCTTTTCAACGACTAAGCTTGTAACAAACAATCAAGATGTAGGTTGTTTGTTATAAAAACAAGCGATATGAAGAAGCTTATGTTTAGCTATCTATTGGTGGCCCTTACCTTTAGTGGATGTTCACAGAGAAACCAGTTGGAAGAGCGGGAGTTGAAGAATCCGTATTACTCGACGACTGACACTACAAAATTGAACGTATCGAATGCCGAATGGAAAAAGGTACTGTCAGCGGATTTGTATGCTGTGGCCAGGGAAAAAGGTACCGAACGGGCATTCACCGGAAAATACTGGGAAAGTGATACCAAGGGCACTTATTACTGCGCGGCCTGTGGCAACAAATTGTTCAGGTCAGATGCAAAGTTTGCCAGCACTTGTGGTTGGCCGAGTTTTTATGAGCCGGTGAGAAAAACTAGTGTACGATATGAAAATGATAAGTCTCATGGGATGGATCGCACTGAAGTACTTTGCGGACGCTGCGATTCCCATCTTGGTCATATATTCGACGATGGCCCTGCACCGACATATAAGCGATTTTGTATGAACTCCATCAGTTTAGACTTCGAACCTATTAAGTAAGGCAAATCGTTTCAGCTTAGTAGGGCAATTCTACATATAACATGAGTGTGGTCACAGAATTGAAAACCGGTATTTTGGGGGCGTTGAATAACCTTTATGCTAACGATCTTGAAATGGATAAGATTGTCGTTAATACGACAAAACCAGAATTGGAGGGAGACTATACATTGGTAATTTTTTCTTTGGCAAAGCATTTAAAAAAAATCATGAGGCCATTGCTATCGGCGCTCTGAAGTTTTTCTTGCTACGTATCGATCCGGGAAACCGAATAATTTTCAACCCGGAAGAGAGTATTGATCTTCATGGGTTCACTGGCCCTTTTATCCAGTATACCCATGCACGCATCAAATCTATACTGAGGCTTGAAAAAATATATAACGGTGAAAGCACTGATGCAGATCTATTGCCAATGAAAAAAAGCTCATTCTCTTTCTTGAGCGATTTCGAGATACTGTAGAACAGGCAGCATTTAAAGCTAATCCTTCCGTACTCGCGATCTATGTGTTTAACCTAGCCAGGTTATACAACAGTTTTACGCAGCTCATTCTGTGCGTAATGCTGAAATCGATGGAAAAAAGCAGTTACGTTTAAAACTATCGAGCATGACTGCTCCTACTATAGCAGAATCTCTAAAATTACTTGGCATAACAGCTCCTGAGACGATGTAGCAATCGGTTTGAAAAAACTGTTAATGTCATTATTAGTAACTATTTGACATTTCCCTTCGAGAGTGTCTAATGGACAATCATTTTACGAATGGCTTCGTTGTTAGCAGGCAGTTTATTCTGAACAGTTTTATAAATGGCACACCAGAAACACTTACGAAAGCCTAATGAGTGTTGTAAGGATTGCATCAGCTGCACGACTAAACAAATAAAAACTCAATCAACTTGAAAAGAATAGCAATAAATGGATTCGGTCGTATTGGCCGGGCGGCTCTCAAGATCGCCCTTGAAACAGACGATCTTGTCGTTGTCGGTATAAACGACCTAATGGATATCGAAAACGCGGTGTATCTTTTAAAGTATGATACTGTTTATGGACGGTATGCACAGAATGTTCGGGTTGAGGGGGACACGCTTATCGTCGGGGATAGGGTTATTAAATATTCTAACAAGCGTGAAATAACAGAATTACCCTGGAATGAGCTGGGAGTCGATATTGTGATCGAGAGTACCGGGATATTTACCAGCCAGGCTGATGCAGAAAAGCATATAGCTGCCGGGGCTAGAGCAGTCGCGATATCCGGACCCACAAAAGACACACCCACAGTTGTGCATGGAGTAAACACGGATACGGGAAAGGTTGCAGTTTTTTCGTGCGCGAGCTGTACGACAAACAATATCAGTCCAATAATTGAAATTCTTGGTCGTCGGATCGGTATAAATAAGGCGATACTAAATACTATCCACGGATATACAGCATCACAATCACTTGTGGATAGCCCATCAAAAAAGGAGCCCCGGATGGGAAGGACAGCAGGATATAATCTGGCGCCGGCAGCAACAGGTGCTGCCATAGCGACAACCAAGGTATTACCAAATTACATTGGGAAGTTTGACGGTATTGCAGTTAGAGTTCCAGTACCAGTTGGCTCAATCTCCGATATCACATTTATCGCAGAAAGAAAAACAAGTGTGGAAGAAGTCAATCAAATCTTGAGCGAAGAATCAGCTACAGCCAGGTATGAGAAAGTATTGAGTGTAACTCGCGAACCACTTGTGTCAACAGATATCATCGGGGTCACCTTCGCAGCTACGATCGATTTAGAGATGACAAGGGTTGTTGACGGGGACCTGGTGAAGATTATGGCGTGGTATGACAATGAATGGGGATTTACACATCAAATGATTAGACAAATACAAACTTTGTAACTCGAGCAAGTTGCCGGGAAACAGAGAGATTAATTGAATGAGAGCTCGACAACTACATTGTTATTATAAAAAGCAAAAATAAATCATCTAAATATGGAAAATTTAAAGAAAGCATATGTCGCAGGCGGATGTTTCTGGGGCATGGAAGATCTATTCAGAGTTCGGTCGGGGGTTAAAGACACCGAAGTTGGTTATATAGGCGGCCAAAACGAAAACCCAACTTATCGAAATCATCCGGGTCATGCGGAGGGCCTTGAAATTACATACGATCCGACTCAGACATCGTACAAAGAACTTCTGGATTATTTCTTCAGGATACATAATCCCACAACCGTTGACAGGCAAGGAAATGATAGAGGGTCCAGTTATAGATCCGCATTGTTCATACAGAACGAACAGGAAAGAAATGATGCGTTGGAAGTGATTAAGATAGTCAATGATTCCGGAAGATGGGAAGTTCCGGCCGTTACGACGCTTGAGCCGTTTACCAAATTCTGGCCTGCTGAAAAAGAGCACCAGGACTATTTGGTAAAACATCCCAATGGATATACATGCCATTTCGAGCGGTTTGAAACCTTTATGTAAATACTTAAAAATTCTAATGACATGTTAAGTTCGAAGAGTGCTTAGCCTGTCATTTTTTTAATAGACCTCAGCCACAAAAGATAAAACCTTCCCAAGCGCGGGTCAAAGGATATATGATAGTTTGTTCTAAAAAAAAGGCTGCAGCATTTCGTCGTTGAATTAGAAGAATCTTTCCGAGTAAGGGTTCGGCGGGTTTAAACTGCATAAATAACTCGTCGATCAACCAATATATTAAAAATGACATTTGGATAATAAAACAACCAAAGAATTTTGTTCATTAAAAACATCCGATCTATGAAAAAGGCCCAAAAAAAGGACAAGGATTTGGTGGTAGATATACTCACTAGGTCTTTTGAAACTAATCTGAGCGTCAATTATATAATTAAGCAAGACTCCGAAAGAAAAAAGAGAATCCGTTCGTTGATGGATTACTCCTATGAAGTGTGTACTGTCTTTGGCAATGTATTTCTGTCGGACGACAAAAAATCATGCGCGCTACTTATTTATCCCGACAAGAAGAAAACAACGCTGCAATCAACATTGCTAGACATAAAGCTTGTTTTCCAGGCAGTAGGTTTCGGAAACATCGGTAAGATATTAAAAAGGGAAAGGCTGATAAGTGACATACAGCCGAAAATACCCATGACCTATTTATGGTTCATTGGCGTTGATCCTCTTGCTCAAGGTAGTGGAATTGGCAGTAAAATGCTTCGAGAGATTATTGAGTATAGTAACAGTAATAGGCGCCCTATCTATTTGGAGACTTCCACTCTTAAAAATCTACCTTGGTATGAAAGGTTCGGATTCCAGGTTTACAGTGAACAGGATTTGACGTACCATTTGTATTTTCTGAAGAGAGATTTAAAATAGTACGGCAATGCTGGTATTTGGAACCCAAATGCACATTGTCACATTTTTATTTGTGAGCATAGAGATTGTTATCTTTCTCTATCTGGTAATATTTCGTTTAGCGCGACCAGATGACAAGACCACTACGGTCAACTTAATCCTTATTTTTTTACTTCTTACCTATAATATTACGGGCGGGTTACTTCCCGACTCCAAACTGCCTGGTTCTTATTTCTTGCAAAATGTAATTGCGTATGCTACAGGGTTTATTACTCCCTGTTATTTTCCGTATTATGTGTATAGAGTCTTCGGACTAAAGAAGATGAAATTTCACGCTTATCGGGGCGTCTATTTATTCCTCGTTTTGCCATATTGCATTTTCGTTTTGGTCTTTTGGCTTACAGGAGATCTCAAGGACACGCAGAATATATTGATACTTCCCGTTCTATATGGAATTTGGGTAATAGTCTCATTAACAAAGGCTATCCATCATAAATATAATTACGATTTATCGAATATCGAGGGCAGACAAGAAATGGTTGTGCTCTTGTTTAGCCTGACACCTTGGATAGGACTACCAATGATCACCTATTTCAGCTTGGGCCAAGCAATTGAGGCTTTGGTCGCTAACATAGGATTCTTGCTTTTGTTCGGTCTACAGGCTATCATGAACATTAGAGAATTAAGAAATGAGCACGAAAAGTTAATTGAATCTGAGCAACGGCTGAGAGGCTGGAATGCTGATCTTAAAGACGAAGTAAACAAGCGAACAAAAGAATTGGAAAATATTAATGAACAAAAAACAAATAATTTTATCAACCTTGTTCATGAAACTAAAACGCCTTTGACGTTGATAAAAAACTATCTTGACGAGTATATAAATAAGTATGGACCTGGAGAAGAAATAGATATTATTAAATCAGGAGTCGATAAACTCACTGCTGACGTAATCAATCTGTTCGATATTGAACGGTTCTCAAAAGGAATCGATGCTTACAAGCATAATCAGGTTTCAGATTTCAGTGCGATCCTTCAGGAAAGCCTTCCCCTATTCAAGCACTATTGTTCGAAACATAAAATTGAGTGTTCTACGTCAATAGATAACAGTATTTTAGTTAAAGCTGATCCAAATGCCATTTACCGGATCATCAACAACATTGTTGAGAACGCAATTAAATTTACTGAGCCTGATGGCAATGTGCGTATATCGTTAAGTACGCAGAATGATGAGATTCTCTTTTCTGTCGTTGACACGGGAATTGGTATCCCAGAGGATTTGCAACAAAAAGTGTTTGAGCCATACTATCAGATAGGGTATAAAAACACTAGTCTTCAGGGCATTGGCCTTGGCTTACCCATTGTGAAGAAAGTGGTTGAAGGACTCGGCGGCACAGTATATATTAAGGGTAATCCAACTGAGATGCGAGGCACGACAATAACTATCACTCTTCCGGTATATACACCTAAAAATAAGGAAGAGATAATAAAGGAAGTTGATAGCCTGAACAAACTCAATTACAGTTTCAATTACGATAACGTCAGTGATAGTGTTTATGATGCGCAAAAGCGGACGTTGCTGCTCATCGAAGATAATTTGGCAATGATTTCATTTCTTTCCAACAAACTAAGGCATAATTACAACATACTTGTTGCTCGTAATGGCTCTGAAGCTTTGAAGAAGCTGTTCGAAAAAAAAATGATTCCGGATTTGATACTTTCGGATGTTATGATGGATAAAATGGATGGCTACGTTTTCGCAAAAACGCTTTCAAAGCAAGACAGATACAGCCACGTACCTATCATATTTTTAACTGCCAAATCTACGCCCATGGACCGACTTAAAGGTCTCAGGATAGGAGCAATAGATTTTATTTCAAAACCATTTTCGTTTGAGGAGTTAAACCAAAAGATAGTGACCATTCTCGATAACATTGTGAAACAGCAAAAGGCGATATTAAATACATCCATTGAAGTGCTAAAAACAGGGAAAAATCAGGAATCTGCTACTGTTGGCGATTTTTCGATTAAAAGATTTGAGCAAAGCTGCCACTTCTTTCATCTGACACCCCGGGAGGTAGAGATAGCCCGCCTATTGTTCAAAGGAAAAACGTACAAGAGCATCGCGAAAGAACTTTTCATATCAGAAAAAACCGTAACCAAACATATTCAAAACCTTTTTGCCAAGGTTGACGTTTCCAATAAAATAGAATTGATCAACAAGCTAAATAGGTCTACTTAAATGCATGATATAATGATAATTACGTACTAAAATAGTAGAGTTTACGTATAGGTTTCGGTAATTGCCATGTCTACCTTTATCAAAGCGGATGATCGTTAAGTTAAAGTGCAGATTATGTGTGATGATTATATATTAGAATGGCTAGACACGTTGGTTACCGTAACATTAAATTCGGCGAAAGCCAAAATAAATGTGACCATATCTGTCGATATTACAAAAATCAAGGATCAGGTCATTTCGCAAAAGGACAAGATTCAGGCTGCGATAAAGTCCGCAGTATTTAGGTTGAATGATGAAGCAAAAATTCGCTGTCTTATAAAGAAATATCATTCAAGCCTGATTGCGTTATTAGATCAGGCGTTTGAAGACCTAGTGCTCATTAAGAACAATGTTCCCTTAAAGCAGATATTAGATACCGTAATCTTTTGCATTGATGAGTTGCTCACCCTTATCGAGCAAAGATTTGCAAGTTATCTAAGTATAAATGAGAGAGTACCTGTCACCTATTTAGCGGTTATTGGAAAAGACCTGGCTAAGAGATTGTCTTCACTTGAAAAGAGGTTCCGAGGCCATGAGGCTTATTTCACTACCTTTCAAATACTCAAAAACGAGTTAGAAAAGTTCTTAACGGTGTCTCCCGATAAACACACCTATGTCTTTCAGGAGATACTTTATATGAAAGACTTGTGTTTAGAATTAGAACGTCTTGAACCTGTAGATGAAGCTGCTATTTATTCCCGACTCGATGAATTGCTCATCAATATGAATTTTAATAGCAAACCATACATTTACAGTCTGACACAGAGAGTAGCTGCCGGCACTAACAATCTTGAGCACCCAGGCGAAAGGATGGAAAGACTGCTTTTTTACCGTAAACTATTCAAACAGTACCAAAAAAAGCCAGCGATAATTTTTAACCCAAAAGATACTGATCTGCACAAGCAGGTTTCTAACTGGTTTACACAGGAAGTATTTTATTTGGAAAAGCAGATACACTATTCCATAATACCTCTGCAAGAAAATGAGATTCGCAAAAAAGAGATTAGGAAAGAAAAGACAAAGCTCTTATCTGTGCTGTCAGTTGATCAAATGGCATTGATATTAAGAGCGGCGCAAGACTTGGAAATTGTCATGGCTCGTTCTCTAAGTAGCGTATTCAAAACTATCGTTCCCTATCTGTCTACTCCCTATCAAGAAAATATATCGTACGATAGCATGAGAAGCAAATCATATTCCGTAGAAATAAGAGATAAAGAAATTGTAGTAGAAACGCTTCAGCAGATGATTAAGAAAATAAAAGAATATTGACACTTGTAGGTGATTCAGACAGTTTTCAGTTAGAATAATACGAAAGGTAAGCTTTTACGGTTGGTTTCATTTTGAACTGTTCAAGTTTAAACAGCGAAGGACCAGACCGAGATCTGTAGGTTTTCCTCAGTTCGTTCTCTTCACAAGCATGCGGAAAGGTACTCCTCATTCTCTAATCCCTAACCTTATTTGCTCCGCAACTTTATTGATATCCACACCGATGGTTTTTAACATGTTGATATTCAGACATGAAGTTAGAAATTAACGCACTTTCCCCCGCCAAAATTAGTACGTCCCAACTTTTTTCAAAATAGAATATATTTGCGTATAATACTGTATTATACATGAGCGAAGATTTTTTAGGGTTTAAAGCCAAACAAGCATTGAAGCACATTAGGAATTTCGTAATGCACCATGGCAGGATGCCGTCAACTAGGGAGTTGATGAAAGAAATGAAATACAGATCACCACTCTCTCCAATGCTTTTATTGAACGAGTTAGCGGCAAATGGCTTTTTGGAAAAGAAGACCGACGGTAGCTATCTTTTACTGAAAGATTTGACAGCAAAAGAAAGCGCAAGAACAGTTGCAATTCCCTTAGTAGGCACTGCCAGTTGCGGAATGCCATTCTTAGCACAAGAAAATATTGAAGCTATGATTCCCGTTTCGACCGCTTTAGCCAAACCTGGTTCAACATATTTCTTATTGAGAGCTAAAGGGGATTCCATGAATGAAGTAGGAATTAATAATGGCGACTTAATATTGATTAAACAACAACCGACTGCCAATAATGGGCAAAATGTTGTCGCACTAATTGATGATGAAGCAACAGTTAAAGAATACCGGCATAAGGGCGATTTTGTAACCCTTTTGCCAAGATCAAATAATAAGATTCATCAGCCAATTATTCTGACACAGGATTTTAAAATTCAAGGTGTCGTTATTGCGACAATTCCGAAGTAACAATTAAACTAAAATATATGTCAAACTATCATGTTTCAAAAGACAAAGGCACAGGCAAATGGAATATTCAAAAGGAAGGCGGTGCAAAATCAAGCGGTTCTGCTGACACCCAAAAGGAAGCTGAAAAAATTGCAAAAGGATTTGCAGGAAATTCTGGCGGTGGCGAAGTAAGAATTCACCGACTTGATGGAAAAATCCGGGACAGCGATACTGTCGCACCTGGCAATGAAAGTTCAGCAAAGGATACAAAACACTAATCATCCTTCGCTGAGTATTGCCCTTCCATTCAATTTGGATTATTAGGGCAATACTATTTTATCACTAATACTTTTTAATGAACAAAATTTTACTCCCAGAACTTGTCAGAATTGACAAGGTAGGAAAAAATGTAATCAAGCACAGGCTATTTGAAGGCGGCTATTTTGAATCCACTTCGATTGAACTTAACAACAATCATCTGCTCCTCAAAAATGATAAGGGAGAGCCACTTTGTATCGTCCAAAAGAATAAAGGCTTTCCTCAGGCATTATCGAGGGTTCTTGTTGTAGATAAAAAACCAACAGTCGATAATTTTTTTGATCCTTCGCTATCACCTAAGTGGTTAAAGTATCCTGGTTTAATTGAAGCTGCCTCTCCTGACTCGGTTTGCGAAAGCTGGAAGAATACATTTACCTATAAAGAAGAAGATTTACCAAACGACATTTTGGGGTTAAGAAAACCGCAAATAGCTGCAATATTTAATGTGTTGTCGCATTGGAAAGTTGATGATGATTTGGCAACAGTAGTTATGCCTACTGGTACCGGGAAAACTGAAACTATGTTATCATTACTGATAGCACACCGTTGCAAAAGGCTGCTTGTAGTGGTTCCTTCAGATCCGCTCCGTGAGCAAATTGCGGATAAATTTGTTACTCTAGGACATCTACAAAAATCAGAATTTGGAATAGTTGCTTCCTTTGCTGAAAAACCTATCGTTGGTGTTTTGTATGAGAATTTTAAAACGAAAGAAGAATTAATCAGTTTTGTAGAAAAATGCAATGTGGTAATAACGACAATGGACTTGATAAGTGCCGGCAGCGATGAATTGCAAGCTGCATTAAGTCAAAACGTATCACACATTTTCATTGACGAAGCCCATCACATAAAAGCCCCCACATGGTTTCATTTCAGAAACTTTTGTCAAAAGGAAAAAGTTGTTCAATTTACTGCTACGCCATTTAGAAATGATGGTCAGGGCTTAGATGGCAAATTCATTTTCAATTACTCGTTAAAGAAAGCCCAGGCTGATGGATATTTTAAGAGAATTGAGATGATCCAAGTAAACGAGTGGGACAACTCAAAAGCGGATGACGTAATAGTTGAAGCTGCGATAAATAGATTAAGAAATGATCTTGAAAAATATGATCATATACTAATGGCGAGATGCAATACGCAGACTAAAGCAAATGAGGTTTTTAAACTGTACGAAGCATACCCGGAATTCAAACCAGTGATTATCCATACTGGGTTGAGTAAAACCGTAAGAGATGAAGCCAAAAGAAAAATCCTCAATAAGGAATCAAAAATCATAGTATGCGTTGATATGTTGGGTGAAGGGTTTGATTTGCCCAATCTTAAAATAGCAGCTTTCCATAACATAAGAAAGAGCTTACCCATTACAGTACAATTAGCCGGTAGGTTTACACGGACAAAGTTTGATGAATGTTTAGGCGATGCAAGTATCATTGTAAATCTTAAAGATGCAGATGTAAAAAAAGAACTGGAAGAATTTTATGCTCTTGGCGCTGACTGGAATTCACTGTTGCCAAAAGTCAGTACGAGCCGAATTAAAAAGGAAGTCGATTTCAGCAAATTTTTAAACGGCTTTTCCGATTTGGAAGAAAGTAAAATTCCTTTTCAAAGTCTAACACCTGCGCTTAGCACCGTCGTGTATAAAAATCATACAAATGAATGGTTTCCTAATAATTTCAAAGAAGGCATACCTGGAGTAGAAGAACTTGATTATTTATTTCCGGATATAAACAGAGAAGAAAAAACATTAGTTATAATAACAGGTAAAAAGCAATCAATAGGTTGGGGCTACTCTAAAGATATTTATGATATTCTGTGGAGTTTGTATGTCATCCATTGGGATACTAAGAATAATTTGCTTTTTATTAATGCAAGTGAAAACGTCGGAATGTATAATGACCTTGCTAAGGCAATCATTGGCGATGATGCTGAACTCATTGACAAAATCAATGTATTTAAAGCATTTTACGGGATTGAAAGAGTTCGACTTCAAAACGTGGGATTGAAGGAGTTCTTAGGTAGAAATGTGTCTTTCAGTATGAGAACTGGTTATGATATTGAAAAAGCCTTAGAATTGGCAGATAAGCAATCTGCTGAAAAAGCATTTGTGTTTGGTTCTGGTTATGAAAACGGAGAAAAAACATCAATTGGGTGTTCTTACAAGGGAAGGATATGGGCCAGAAGAACCGGCGATATACAGGAATTAGTGGAGTGGTGTCATTCTGTAGGAAATAAATTAATACGAGAGGACATTGATCCGAATTTAATTTTAAAAGAAACCCTGATTCCTAATTCGGTTTCGATCCGACCTGTTGTATTGCCTTTTGCAGTGGATTGGAATGAAGAGGTCTTTCTCGAACCAGAGGAAAGAATTATTTTCGAAATCAATGGTATTGAAACAGAACTTTATAATACTGAATTGGAGTTAATAGATGCATCGGAACGAGGGGAATTAATATTTGCTTTAACCACTCCCAATGAAACAATTAAATTCAAACAGGTTCTTTTTAATAATGGGAAATACGATGACTTCAAAATTGAAAGATTCGCTGGAGCCAATGAAAGATATTTTGTGAAAATTGGCAGAAAGCAGTTCATAATTGAAGATTTTTTTTATGAAAATCCAGTGACCTGGTGGTTTGTTGATGGCTCATCCTTAACAGGGAACGAATATGTAGAGTTAAAGCAGCTAATCCCAGCATATCCCAAAGAAAATATTATTAAAAAGAATTGGGCAGGAGTAAATTTAAGAAACGAATCGCAGGGTGTTGACCCGAAAGTAACTGACTCCATACAGTATAAAATAATATCTGAATTAAAAGAAGGAGATTACGATATTATTTATGACGATGATTATAGTGGCGAAATAGCAGATATCATTGCTGTAAAACAATATGATGAGTACATCAACATTCAGCTTTACCACTTAAAATATGCCCAAGCTGGTCAGGCTAGACAACTTATTGATGATATTTACGAAGTATGCGGTCAGGCGTTAAAATCTATAAACTGGAAGTTTAAAGAGTCGAAAGAATTCTTTGAACACTTATTAAGACGGGAAACTAAGAAGAAAAAAGGGAAGACTTGTTCAAGAATAGAACTAGGAACTAAGGAAAAAATAGCTTACTTAAAAGATATAGCGAAGAAGGGTTATCCTGTAGAGTTTGAGATGTTTATTGTTCAGCCCGGACTTTCAAGTGACAATCCTAGTGTTGAACAGCTAAGTCTTTTAGCGGTAGTTAATTCATATTTAAAGGGTAAAGCCGACATATCCTTAACGGTTATTGGTTCTTAAACGGCACATCAAAAACTGTTGTTCCTTATTACAATTATATCAGAAACGCTTCTAAATCAAATCTAAATTAGGTCTTCTTCATTGCTGAGTTGCTCCCTCTTGATCTCTTTATCCAAGTAACGTAAATATTTACCGGCCCAGTCTTTTACGTCCTCGAAAGGGTGATCTACCAACTCAGTTACTAGTATTTTAAGCATCTCCAGGTAATCCACCGTTGATCCCACAGAGCCATACGTACCCATGTTCGCGGAAAGTTCATTTAATACCGACTGCTGGTTGCCAAACGTATCGATAATCCCCCTGGAAAAAACATTCCAGGTAGTTTGTTCATTATCCGTGGCCTGAAGCGGCATCATATTGGCGATTCGTTTAGGTCCGAGGTCCGGATGCTGTTTACACCATTCAAAAATCTTTTCATTTCTATCAGGGTTCTCAAAGAGTACACCGTTTCCTCCCATCCATCCATTCTTGGTTCCTACTGCGCTTCTGATATTAATAAGAAAAATATAATTATTGCCAAGCAGTGCATCACCTAAGATGTTCCATGTTTCATCAAAATAATTGTCCAGCAGTACCTGCATTACTTTTGGAATATAATGATCGAGCTGGTTCACGAGCGAATGGCTGGAATACATTTCAACAATTTGCCGCATGATGATTTTGGCAAAATCAGGATCCTTTTTATCTGTCAATAGTTTTGATACAACTTCAGACCAGTGAAAGGATTCGATTGTATGGATATTTTCATCTGTAAGCCCCATGTTGGCTTCGCCGACGGTAACCTTCAAAAAGCTGGTGCATTGCTGAAACCTTTCCTCGTGATCATAACAATAAGCGAATACGATGGCAAGACCTGTCCACCTTCCCGACATGCCATAGGATTTTAATTTGGTGCCCAGCTTTATGATTTCCTCTGCGGAGAAATTATTTGCGACCCCACCGTATTGGAAGGAAGAAAAATAGGACACTGTGAGATTATACCTGTCTATAACCTCGAATAGTTTCTCGACTTCATTAATGCCCATTCTTGCAACCCGCGCTAAATAAAATGCATGGTGGGCGATCTTCTCTTCACTCATCATTTGATGGTATATCGAATACGTGAGCTTCTCATCACCTGCCCCAATAAGCAGGCCCGCCAATACTTCTGGGTTCTGCTCCGCTTTATGGATATCGGCTAATGCCTTCAACATTTGCTGAGCCAGCGTTTGTGGATCTGTTGATATCTCCCCCAATCTTTTACCAAATGCAAATCCCTGCCTTTGTTCATTTCTTAGCAATTCATGTAAATGATGTTCTATTGGCAGACCATCTTTAATAATCAGCTCTGCCAGCTCATTTGCCTTCTGAACTTGTTTTTCTCCCCTGAAATCTTCCGGTGTTTTATATGTCCATTCGGGTTTACTCACCGTCAGGTATAACTGGGTTTTCAGATCTTTTGGAGTGAGTTCCAGGATCAATTCCTTTATTAAATTTTTTGCGCTGTCTGGCAATTGTTTTTCATAATTCACGGTCCTTTTTAATCCATCCAGCGCTTCTGGCCAGAATTTCTGACGGGCACCATGAATGGTCTTGATTGTGTCATGGACCAACTGAATTTGACCATATTTTGCCAGCGACCTGATAGCCTTGACAAAAACATCTCTTGCCGCAATTGCGAGGGGACCTTCAGTGCTAGCAATCGGGACCAATATCTTAAGAATATCTTTCCAGTAATCAAATATTTCCTGCCAGGTTGATGGTGTATAATCTTTTAATGGTACACTGCTTCCCTGGTTTTCTGCGCCACCTCCGCGTGAAAAATGATCATACATCAATCCACGGCCAAGCGCTAAAACACCTATGCGCGCAAATCCCTCTTCAGGCCGTTTCATTCCCCATCTGATGATGTTTATCCTGTCATTATAATTTACTTCGGTTCCGGGAAGGAAAAGCTGAAATAGCTGTACAAACTGGTTTGTAGCGTTATTAGCCCATGTTTCATTCTCAGCCACTGCGAACCGGTAAAGGAGCCGCGCTCCTTTTTCAAAGGACTCCTGCCGGAAGACCAGCTTTTCCAAGGCCCATACGAGATTTCTTCTTGATGTTATCATCGCTCGGGTTTCTTCCGTCGTCTTACCTGCGAACACCTTATCCAGTGCTTCCATTGTTGCCTGCGGGTTCACTTCAACAACATAGCGGAAGAGAAGGGAACCCCACTCGGTACTAAGCACTTCCGCCGATCCGAAAAAACCATCTTCGCCCCATAATTCACTCACCATGTCTTTGGCTTTATCAAGCTGATCCAGGTCGCTCAACCGGTCAATGAATTTTTCTTCCAGGCTGATGTTCTTTAGCGACTCTATAACTTTCCTGATTTTATCCGGTGATGTAATCGTCATCCAATGCGCTGCCAGGTGTATCGCAAGTACAGAAGGCTTTACCATATAAAAAGTTCCGCGCTTTTCGATAATGTCTTCTTTTCTGAATTTAAGACATATTTCTCTGAACCGGCTGTCAGTAAGTGTGCCATCATAAATTTCCGTCCTGATAAAATCCATCTGGGCTTGAAGCGTTTGAGCGATTTCAGGACTAACCAGACCACGTAAGCTATCGTCGTAAAATCCGAATGCAGAGAAAACGGAACAGGCGGATATAACTGCGTATTCCTCGTTACCTGCCGGCGCCTTAAAAAGCAGCTTGCGGATAAATTCATCGAGTGAATACTGACTTAGGTTTGACATGCCATTTTGTAAAATACCAGAGCAGAATTTAACCGCCATCCACGGGTACCCCTCCGATACAGTTTTTACATATCCCTTATCTGAAACGTCATGGGTAACGCTCAGTTTCTGTTCAACAATGGCAGACACGAGGTCACGTTGATTATTGCGATCCAGCTTTATTTTGGGATCTTCGATTTCCCGGCTGTCATCAAATCCGATGGTTATTATCTTCAGGTTGCCTTGCGATTTTACCAGCTTTGCCAGCGAGACGTGTGTTTGCGCATCGCAATTATCAATGACAATCGTACCTTGTTGATGAGTACGGTGAGAAACGAGAAAGTTCGTTATCTCATCAATGCCTGTTGCAAGACCCAGATCATAATATGCCAAACCTGGCGTTACCGAAGGCTGCGCGCCTTCTGCTTTTAAGGTTTCATATATTAACCTTGTTTTTCCAAGACCTGAATGACCGGAAATGCGCATTGCTTTCTGCGCTCCTATGGCGCTTTGAATGGCAAATATGTTTTCTTTTGTCACCTCATTTGTCTGAAAAGGAGTTTCCTTTGCCTGTAACGCCAACCCTAACTCTTCCCAGGTGATAAACTTGGCGGGCCGCGTGATTCCATTGCATTTCTGAACAAATAATACCGTCTCTATATTTTGATTCACCCAATCCTTTATTCTGTTGGCATCATATACCTCAATTTGTATCGTGTCCGCATTGGCGTGCCCAGCTTCTGCAATTGCTCTTCTGAATTCCCTTATCCTTTCTTCTTTTCCCTTATCCACAAGAGGCTGAGTCGTGAAAAATATATAGCATCCGTTTGCTTCGACCAATTGTTTGATCTGGGCTTTTAGTTTCCTAGGTTGTCCTGCTTTCTCCGTTTCAAGTATTTCTTCGAAGCATTTCGAAGGGATCAGCTCGGTCGCCTTATTTTGAAAAATGGTGAAGTTGTTGGGAATGTTCGTCGTCCGGGGTGGATTTCCGGTCCACCGCATTTTACCGTCGGCACCGGCATCACCGGTCGTAATGTTAAACGGTACAGATACGTCCCAGCCGTCCAGCACGTTACTTGCTGCTTCGGTCCGAAGTAGCAGATGCAGCAGCTGAGAAAGCTGTATATCCTTTCGTTGTTGGATATGGTCAATAGTGACTTCGTTAAGAGAATACATAGTAGGCTATATTGGTAGACTATAAATGTAAGCTATTGTACCCCTCTATCTATGAGGGATGGTTCTCAAATCTGCTGATAATCAAGGATAGTAATTCAATTAGTTCGAACCAATTCACGCATAATAAATCTTGCCATCAAGTGTCAGTTAAGCGCTTAAATAACTTTATTGATTGTCAAGTACTTAGAAAGTGTATTCAAGAACTAATTTTCTTAAGTCCTCCAAAAAATGGTTCGAAAATTGTCCCGACAGGACGACTAAAGCCAAACGGCGCCATTTGAAGACAAATGGTGCCGTTTTTTTATTGAATGCCTATTTATCAGTATAGAGCAACCTATAATCAAGAATTGCCCTTCGTGATAAACTACTTAATTACACCTCTTATCCTGCTTAAACCTTCAAATAGGCGAAGATGTTGACAGGATTCGAACCGGTTTAATTTCTTTCTTGGCCCAATTTTATAGAAATATTAAAGAGAAAGTTTATCAGATTAAGTTCCAATTGGATCCTAAAATGCCATCCTGATGCATAGGCGGAAAGGCGAATCAATTTCCGGATTAATCAAAGCTTGACGAATGTTTGTAAATTAGGTGTTCCATTTGATTTTAAGGTGCTAGAGTTATGCCAAGCGTTTCCAGAAACAGTCCGTGTCCTTGCGGAAGCGGAAAAAAATATAAGCGGTGTTGTATTGACAAACCTGTAGTTACTCAAAGTATGATACGGGATGCTTTTGATAGGCATGCCAGAAAGCAGGATGTAGATGCCAAAGCTGCATTTCAGGTTCTCAAAAAGTATAATTCAGCAGATGTATTTAAGGTATTATCATTTTTACATCTTCAGCCCACCAATCATGGAAAAAATATCAGATTGGAAAATTTGGTAACAGAACTTGTTCGGGATGTGCGGACAAATGCTGATTCAACCAATTTCAGCGAACTTTTAAAGGACATAAAAAAGGTGGGTATAAGGAATTGGGCTGAGGATCCACCGGAAGAATTTTTTACTGAAAACATCGTTTTTGAAAACGATAATCATATCACTTTTCCCGGAATTTCCACAGGATCACCGGAAATCGTGCAGGGACTGATACATACTGTACAGTTCAGAAATGGATTACCTGAAGCATTTAAGGCAAAAGTCAACCAAGGCTTAAGGTTAATTCTCACGATTCATACAAATATCGCCCGGAGTTTAGGGTTAATTCACCGGATGTTTGAAGAACAAGCTGATGAGTCGCTAACGATACCCGAGGAAACTTTGGTTCGTGAGAAAATGAATTTATTCTCCTGGACTACGGAAGAAATCGCGGATATTTCTGAACAGTTGAAATTACCGAAAGATACTATCAACCAATTTGTTTTTGAACCCTCGAAATTTTCCCTGAATTTTCGGGACCCCAATCAGAACCCTTTGTTGGAATATCCTTTTATTAGGATCGGTAATGAAATAATCTTGGTGCTGCCAACAGTTGAACTGGGATGTATAAATGATTTTATTATCGGGCAGGCACGAGCTTTCAATTGCCTCGATAACTTATTGAAAGAGTATGAAAAGCATAGCAGGCAGGAATTGTTATCCTACTTCCAAAGGATGCATTGGACTCCTCAGGGGTTTTCTTTTTCTTCAAATAATCCAACTATTTTTCTATTGGACAATAGTCTTTGGCGGATTGATACTGATAAAATGGTTTATGTTACGATGATCACAGAAAACCCCGACCATACTGTCGATACACGTCATCGAGACAGCATTTCAACGACCTATTATAAGAGGGTGGAAGAAGAAACGGCTGCAATAAAAAAGGAATTTCCTGATCATAAAGTTTTGGTCGTTTGCATTATCAATAAATCACGATCCCTCGGAGTGTTGGGTCTGGCACTTGAAAGATTCAAAAAATCAGAATATCAACTTTTCTTTGGCCTGCTCGAGTTTCAGGCGCTAACCCGTGTTTGGAAATTTGATCGTTTGACTTTGTGGAAGTATGCAAAATACCTGGATGCAGCCGAAGGTAAAATGGAATTTGCCCCTCTACAAACGCACTATTCAAAATTCAAGTGGTATAAAAGAAACGATGAATCCTTTTTCGATCCGGACGAACAACCATATACGATGGCCATGTTCGGTTTTGAAATTGAAAGCGAGATCAGAAGACAAGGCGTAATGAAGATGGACAAGATCGGAATTCGTATGCCAGGTAAGGAAGATGATATTATTGTACCCTGTTACAGAAAGGAAGAGTATTATCCTGCTTATGTTTCGCAGGCTATTCATTATGGACACCTTCACAGTTGCCTGTTAAAATACAGTTGCCCCTTGTGGTTTATGCCGGCAGGCCCGAAAGACATGGGCGCCGAAGTTTATATCAATGGATTTATGTATTGGCTTAATGAAATGTATGATGAAGCCAAAGAGTTTATCAATCAATTGGGCCATCGGCCTGTGCTCTTTTCGGTTGCAATGGACAAAGAGTTTCAGTCGTTAAAGGATCTGGATGACTATGACGGCCGGGAGACCAATATTAAATATCAATTAAATAAGGATACAAGGGTCATTTACATTGAAATTCCAATTGGTATCGTGCAGTTTCTATCCCGTCCAAACAATGCTGGCGAGCAGCAGCTCATGACATTTTTGCTCGATATGCTTGGGTTACTTATTGAAGCTACCGGTTCTGGTAAATCTCTTAATGAATATGATAGAGATTACATTATTCAGACCAAGATACCGTTCGGAACTCAGAAGATGATGATAATTGCTACTGGTGATCGCGATCTCCGTGTTGCAGAGGTCGATATCGATGATCCCCGAATCATTCCCAAATCTGACGTATCATACCTATTACAAAACCAGGTGCAGGGGTTGGGATACGCTACACCCATTCCAGAGAAAATTCCGGATGATGCAGGAAAGATGAAATTATTTGAGGATCTGGTAACGCTTCACTTTAAAAGGTTATGCGCAGAACTGGAAAGGTATGATGGCATGTCTTTATTGCTGTTTTTAATGCAGCGCCACGAAGCTCTTATACAAGATCGTTCATTCCGTAAGATCAACTATCCGGCAAAGCTGGCCTGCTATGGAAAATACTATAATGTATATGAGGAGTTTTCCGAGAGTGAGCGTGACCTGACTTTCAGTTCTCTGGCTATGAGGGTATTAATCGAGTTTGTGGCCTGCAAACTACCGACGGGTAAAAAGAAGATCAATGACGATGATGCTGACATGCTATTGGCTACAACTGGAAGAATCATTCAAAGCGGCTCACTTTCCGATGAGATAAAATATGGTATCAGGCAAATGGAAATTGGCCTGTTGCCGTCAGGAAGAATCGGAATCAATCTTAGGGAGGGAAACAAAGGGTTTGAAGAATTTACAGCGAAACTGTACGGGGAAGAATTTGACAGTTATACCAAGGATTATGAAATGGCATTTCACCGGCGAAGCACATCCCCAGAGGTGGCACCAGATGAATACCTAGAACACGTAAACGACGGATTCAAACAAGTATGGGGAATCGGGATATATGATATTCCTGTCCTCTCTCATGTTGTGGCTTATCATTTGTTTTCTAAAAATAAATCAGTCGATATTATTCCAGAAAAAGATTTTATCGAACTTTTAAAAACGGAAACAGATTTTTCGGAAACCGAGATTACCAGCTATATCAGTCAACTTTCTTTTCTGCAGCGTGATGATATTCTTGCACCACCTGAAGGCTATTCCAAAACCGATATTTACCCGTGGCGCTATAACAGGCGGTTGTCCTATCTTATAAAACCCATTATTAGATTCCAGGGGGGAGGCGAGTACAAACTCATTATCAGCGCACGTCATTTATGGGGAGCAACCGAAAATCTTGTTTCCAGCTTTGGGATGGGAACCTTGAAAATTGATAAAAGCCAGAATAAGTTGCAGCAGTTGTTGGCAAAACAGAATGAGGTCAAAGGAAAGGAATATCGTGGTGAAGTGTTTTCCTGGCTAACTAACAACTGTCCTTATCTGAGATTGTTCGATCATGAAGTGAAAATATCAGAAAGAGGTTTTTTTAGAGCGGACACGGACAAGGGGGACATTGATATTTTGGCAATTGATGATGAAAGAAAAATTGTTTACTCAATTGAGTGCAAAAATACGCATCAATCTAAAGTTGCGTATGAATTCCGCCGGGAGATAGATAATTACCTGGGTAACGACAATAGGCCCGGCATGATCGAAAAGCATGTGAAGAGAGATATTTGGCTTCGTGAGAACTTAAAATATATGCTGGAGAAACTTGGTCTCGAAAACGATTACCGGCTTGTATCGCTTGTCGTCACCCGACACATCCTGCCAACTATTTCCCCGAATTTGCCCAATATACCTATCCTTTCCTTTTACGAGCTGACAAAATTAGGATTAGAAAAATGTACAGAGCCAAAGCCGGCTGAGATTAGATAGCTGATTTTCATTTACCTATTCGGCCCAACTTCAATAGGTTAATCTGATTGGATAAGAGAACCTGATGACAATTATACGATGTGATTAAACGCGTTCAAGCAATCTTGTAGGGACTGATATTGTATGCTGCGTTAACTTTTCTCCATTTTCAATTGGACAAAAAAGCACTCTTGATTCATTATCGCCATCTACAAATTCATCACTTAACAGTATCCCCTCGGGTACTTTGGGTCGGGGTGGCCCTGAAAAAATAACACGCACTCGATCACCTTCTTTCCATTCCGGATTTTCTTTAAGAATAAACGACCGAGCTGACTCTTTTTTCACTCTAAATTCTTCCTTTGTAATGTACCTGATATCTTGGATATAAACACCACTTTCCAATTCCTTATTCTTATCAAATCGCGGATGAGCAATAGGCTGCATTTCATCTTCAAAAAAACTTTGCAGATAAAAATCAACTTCACGGTCACTTTCCAAGATTTTAATTGAACAAGGGCCAATGAGGTAGCCCACTTCATTCCAGTTTTGATGTAAAGACTCAAATTGGGTAGGATCGAAAATAAGGGGGATGCAATTACCAAAGTTTAAGATCTGTGGACCGTTGTGTGCCAGCACTAAACCGACAGGTGCATAATCATTGTCAAAGTTTTTATTTTCTGTTTCGAGCTGCTTACTGTATTTGGCTTTTTCCATCTTCACGACATGGATGATCGTCTCACCCTCATCTAAATGTTGCTGTATGTATGAGGTGACGCCAAATATCATCTTATTACTGGTGTAACCAACCGGGTCTCCATTGCTATTGCTTTTTTCCCAATCTTCAATCATTTCAGCTAGTTCCGCATCTATTTTATCAGCAGGGAATCGTTGTATTTCCCGCCCCAAACGGACATATTTAGTTCGACCATCATCGAGAGTTATCTTAATACAATATTCCCCGGTATTGAGGATATGCTCCCGATTCCATACAACAACGGATGTGGCCTTGTCTTTGGCAGCCGCTACCGCATTGTTCCAAAAAAATTGTCCACGTTTATATAACTCCATCCACTTTTCAACATCAAAGCTTATAAGATTTTGCATGGGATTTGCAAGAATCGCTTTTCCAATAATACGGTCCAACGGTCGTAGGCAAGCATTATGCACGTTCCCTACCGCTGGTACTAATCCTTTTTCATCAATTTCAATCAGAGAACTATCATTGGTGGCAATCATTTCTCCGCAATGCAGACAACGAAAACGATCGGGAGTGCTATCAAATAAATCCTGCATATAGTCGCTGTATTCAGCCACCGCTTCTGTTTCTTCTACCTTTTCAATGGATTCATGTGCTCCAAACATGATAGGATTTCTATTCTTATATTCCTCCTCATGCACATCCCAGTAACGTTTAAAGCCCTGCCAGGTAGCAAACCGATGAATGACAGGTATACCCGTTTGATTGCCTCTTACGTCCTCAATTTTATAAAGACCATCTTCCAACGTAAGCTTTTTATGCCCTGTATCATCAAACCGAAAGATTTCCAGAATCAATACTTCTCCTTCTTTGGCAAACGATTCAACTAATAAAATCTCTTTGCCAGCAGGAAGTTTATTTTCACGTTTATCGTATGCATTTATTTCATACTGTAGCTCTTTAGTGTGGGGTAACCCCTTTGATTGTGCTTTGTTTGTTTTGACATAATGATCGTGCAGTGTAAAAATCATCTGACCCCCTTCATGCCCTATATTATCAATCGGTTGGCCAATAGGATGTTGCTTGGAATTGTTTTCAGTCATTGTCACGACATAGCGAATCAATTCCTTAACCGAATTATGCTTGTTATCATTGTTTGTTAAGAAACGAATCAGATATCTTGCGAACGGGCTATGCTCTCCAGGTCTACCATCCGAAACCGTCTCTTCTCCACCGGATGCTAACATCCACCGTGAATTCAGTGCATCCAAATCACTATAAGCACGTGAAATTCCAACACTGCGAGTTTGTGTATGAAAGGTCCCAGAGAAGCAAGAATCTGCTATAAGAAATTTATGTTTGGCGGGAATGCGTTCGATAAAATCTTTAACGACTGAATTCGGTAAAAAATCATCGATACGGTTATTGGCTTCATATGGCACCCAATATCCTTGCTTGCCAACAATATGTTGGCGTCCATGCCCGGAGAAATAGACCACTAAATTGTCTTCAGGTCCCATGTCCATCAAAAGGCTATTAAAGCCTTGTAGTATTTTTTCATTTGTTGCATCCGCATCAAATAGCGGTTCTGGAAATAATTCAAACCCATAACGGCTCACCAATAAATTAATGATAGCCTTTGCATCAATTACGGAGTTATTTAAATTATCGAAATCACTTGATTTATATTTATCTATTCCAGTGGCAAACAACACATTTCTTCTTGCTTTCATAAAAAACGTTGACTTACATAATAACTTGACCGGTTGATCTCATTCATATTCTTTTTGCAACGACCTAACAAGATACGAAATCAAGTAGCTATGATTGTCTACTATAACGCCGTTAAATAGGTTAAATTTGGCAAAAGCTTTAAAAAAGGATCAATTTTTTAATCGGGAGTTCGGAGGGATGGATTAATAACAAAGTGATACCCCCAGTGGCACTTATCGATCGTTTGCAGCGGGTGGAATATGAATAAGGGCGAAGGTATTCCCGGTGGAAAAACAGCTGGTGAATGTGCCACATTCATTAGAAACCGTCTAAAATTTGGAAAGTATAAAGGCGAAAGCGTGGAAACAATTTTTAGCAAAGAGCCAGGTTATCTTTTATGCGCACGGATCCATGTAAATTTTGTATAACGCATGAAACAATGAATACGTTGGAAGCAATTTTTCCAGACTTTGAATTTGTTCCTGATGTTAGTAGACTAAATGATCAAAAGCTTAAGGTAAACCTGCTTTAATCGGTATCTTAGGAGCCCCCCAGAAAGTTTTTTATTACTAATAGTGATGTAAGTATGCAGGCTCTTTCGATCTTGAACACCACGGTTCTTATAAATAAAGTGCAGGAAGTTCGAACCATTGAAGATTCTTTTTTCGCTGTTAATATCATTCTATGATTTTAAGTAACTAAATGATTGTATATTAAAATATTACGCTTCCATTGTCTGATGTTAAACTTCTCAAATCCGCTAAAAAATGGTTCGAAAATTGTCCCGACAGGACGACTTAAAAAAAGCTCGTAGACGAAATGTTTACGAGCTTTTTTGTTTTAGAGATATAAGATTAATCATACTTCATTTCATAGATCCTTACATCCCGAATTTTTTCATATCAAGTGTTGTTGCAGCAGGCGTATATCCCTTTACTTTAAATACCTGTCTGTTCGCAGGAAGAAAATTCGTTTCACCGCCACGTCTTGTATAAATGGCAATTGCGCCACCGCCACCTGGTGCCCCAAAAAATGGAGGTGGATATGCTTTTACAATTGCAATATCAGCCATTGGAATAACGGATACCTGTTGTGGGGCAACTCTCATTTCATTCAGGAAAAATGTAACCGGGCCTCCACGCCACCTTGCGGAACCTCCATTGAAACCAACCGGGCTGATTTGTAAACCTGCAACTCTTCCCTGCAGGTAATTGAAAATATTTGTATTCCCCAGAGCAGATGGATCATCCATCACACTGATCATTCTTTCATTGCCGGATCGGAACATACCACTGACATATTCTTCATTAAATTGCTCAGCACGGTTTTTCACTTTACTTGTAACAATCACTGCAGGCAACAGGGAGCCCTTGTCAATAAAATCACCTGGAGAAGTTTTCACAGACTGTTCAATTTCATTTCGCACTGAAGCGGAAGGGTTTCCTATATAAAAAGCTTTTCCTGCAACTGCCAAAGGATTAAAACTGGAATCAAGCTGAGTGCTTATCCGGATGTCCATAGGTGAATTTCTATTATCGGATGCAGAAAAAGCCAGGATTGCATTGTCTTCAAAAAGCCAGTTACTGATGGTGAAGGATCCATCTGAAGAAACCGGAATTTCCTGTGTGTCCCAATCGCCCGATTTGGTAAGAAGCATTGCTTCAATGCTTTCGGGTTTTCGTTTGTCCTGAATGGTACCAATAACTTCAAAAAATCGGTTTTGCAATGCTGCCAGGATCTTATATCTGCCATCAGGAAGAGAGTCAGGTAAATAAATTGCTCCTTCTGCTTTCCCGTTGATCATGGGCCATCTGAACCTGTTCCGAAGTCCCTCTTCATTTTCAATTATTAGTTCCAGGGTCGCCAGTGATGCATTTGTATTGTTACCGGAATCTCTGTAATCAACAGTTATAAACAAAGAATCACCCTGTGCAAGGATGTTTTTGTTTAATTGCAAATTCAATCTGGGAGGGTTTTGTTGAGCCTGAACATTTACAAGCAACAAAAATGTATGGAGAAAAATTAGTATGCGTATCATAATAGTATAGCATCAATATTAACGCCAGTTGCCATTTTGAAATTGGAAGAATTTGATAAAGTTTTATCCGGCCTTTTAAATGAGTTTTTGGTCTCTTTGATTAAATACAATGACGGAAGTATATAAAAACTCTTACCATGTTTTAAAAGGTAAATCCGGTTCTTTTAAAAACAGGTTTTTTTTTCAATCTTAGTGGCCTGATGAAAAAATTCCTGCCCTCACTTTTTTTCCTGCTGCTATTCTTATCAACTAATGCCCAGGTAATATCGACATCTTTTGGATCCGCAAATAAAGACCAGGTTGGATTTCTGGAAAACAGAGGTCAGGTCAGAGATTTAAAAGGACAAAAAGTTGAGAATGTATTGTATTCCGCAGAATTGGGTGGGCAGAGGATATGTTTAACCCGTAGTGGACTTTCCATTTTACTTTCAAGAGTTAAAAGTACTTCCATGGTTGCAAGGCAGAACAATCTGTTGAAAGGAAGCATGGACCAACATTCCAATGATTCAGTTTCATTAACAAATTTTGAACTGGAAAGAATTGATATTTCACTGGAAGGTGCAGTGATCCGGGAAGAACGCATAGAAACCAGAGAAGATCAAACATCTCCTTTATTTTATTTATATCTGGATTCAAATAGTGCTAACAATCCTCCGCTTCGCCTGAAGAAAGAAGTTCTGGTGAAAAATGTTTACCCTGGAATAGATTGGCGTCTCTCGATATCGTCAGGAAAAGGTAAGGATCCAAAAATGAAATACGACTTTATCATTCATTCTGGTGCAGACGCGTCGAAGATTCAACTTCGCTATTCAAAGAATTGCAAATTGGAATTGGAAGGGGAAGAATTAATTGGCAGAGCAAAGATGGGAATGATTAAAGAAGAAAAACCCTATTCTTTTCTGAAAGAAAGTGGCGATGAAGTAACCGTTAAGTTTAAGGCCAAAAATAACCGGGTTCAGTTCCAAGTAAATGAATACGACAAAAACAAGACGCTTGTTATTGATCCCACCATTTATTGGCTCACTTATATCAGTTCAAATAACTCTGTTGTACAATATCAATCAATTGCAGGATGTGATATAGAGACAGATAAGGCTGGAAATATTTTTGTGCAGTTTTCAGCTGAACACAGAGCTTCCTTTCCTACAGTGAATCCCGGAGGTGGAGCCTATTATCAGGATTATAAAGCACAGAATGATGGTTCTATGATGATTGGTAAGTTCACTCCGGCAGGAAAACCTCTCTGGTTTACTTATTTTGGTAATTCAGTTGGTGGAAAGATGATGACTATTGATAAAGATGATAATCTTATAGTTATTGGTGTGGATTTAGCAGTGATTAATTATATTCCTTACTCATTGGCCAGTATTCCATTGCTTAATAATGGAGGATATTATGATCCTGGAAGAAAAAGTTACTTTATAGCAAAGTTTTCAAATTCGGGTGAACTTAAATGGAGTTCCTGGTTCCTTTATTTTGGTAGCCAGCCAACCGATATGAGTTATGATAATTTTGGAAACATCTATGTGACTGGATGGTCCAGGAGCCATGATTTCCCTGTTGTTGATCCCGGGGGAGGAGCTTATATGGTAAAGAATGCAAAATTTGGAGCAGACGAAGTGTTCTTCATCACGCAATTTGATTTACAGAACAATATAACATGGTCTACACGAATTGAAGGAAATTCCACTGATCCTTATGCGCGGGTTTGCACCGACCTTAAGGGAAATATTTACCTGGGAGGAAACGTGAGATCCTCCAATTTTCCAACTGTTGATGCGGGTGGTTATTATGACAATACCGGATGGGGTTCTGTAATTGCGAGATTTAATCCTGCAAGGCAGCTTACCTGGTCAACATACATACCTTATCCTTTTTTATTTGCAGATTTGACGGTAGATGACAGCTCTAACCTTTATGTTGCTACTTCAAAAGATATTCTAAAATTCGATCAACATACAAACATGGTTTTTAAAACTTCTGTACCAACAAGCAGAATGCATTTTTGGAAAAAGATCAATTATGACCGGTTTACAGATAACATCCAATTACTTGGAGTTATGAATGATGAATACTTGGGTTTCCCAACATTGAATACAGCCTGTAATGGAAGTTTCTATCGTGATGATAGTTATACCAACCGAAAATATTTAAATGCCACAGGACCAATTTTCGCTACCATTAATCATTCAGGTGAATTTAGTTACCGCTCCCTGGTAGATTGGAAATACGAATATTATCATTTCAATGAAATGACCGTAGATGCAAACGGAAATCTTATCTATTTATTTGGTCATATAAAAAACTCTAGTCGTGATATAAATCATCAGCTTACTGATCCTGGTAATGGTGCTTATTTTGATAACCAGTGCTGTTACAATAGTGGCAGCGTGTCATCCATGCTCCTGAAACTAACTCCTTCAGAGCTTGCAGTTGATATAGAAACGACCGATGCTACAGGATGTAATTGTAATGCTTCTGTCCGTGCAATCATTAAATGCGGGCAGGCACCTTTTCGCTACCAGTGGAGTACCGGAGATACTACTGAATCAGTTTCGGGTCTCTGTCCGGGTAATTACCAGCTAAAAGTTACGGATGCCAATAATCTTTCCCGAACACTCAAAATTGATATTCCCTTTCCACCCGAAAGTATCCGTGGATTTGATGTTATAGCAACACCCGAAAACTGCAATAAGTCGAATGGTACAATTAAAATAGAAGGCATAAACGGAGGAACCGCGCCTTATCAGTACTCAATAAACGAGAGGCCTTATCAAATCGAAAATTCTTTCACAGGACTGGATTCGGGTTATCATGTTTTGCAGGTAAAGGATAAAAACGGATGTTCCTTCCGCCAGCAGGTCTTGGTTGGAAGGGTTAGTGGACCTCAAAAGATTTCCGTTGATGTTAAAAGCAGATCCTGCAAGGCGCCAGATGGTGAAATAAGTGTGTTATCAACTGATGGTGAAACGGGGCCTTTTCAATATGCATTAAATAATATAAATACAAATAACTCCGGGTTGTTTACCGGTGTATCGCAAGGCAATTATCTATTGTCAGTAATAGATACAGCAGGTTGCAGTTTGGATACTTCATTGTTTGTACCCTTTTCAATTCCTCCTGCATCCGCTGAAATTACCGTTAGCGAAGATCATTGTGAAAGTGCCATCGGAATGCTTACAGTAAAAAATATCCGGGGTGGAAAAAGTCCTTATTTAATATCTATAGACAGCCTGAATTTTTTCAGTGATACTATTAAAGGGTTATCTGCCGGAATTTATAAAGTGCTGGTACAGGATGACAATGGATGTAATCTCAGTATACCATCAAACGAAATAAAAAATGAAGCTGGTCCTGTTTCCATGGATGTGAATGTATCACATGCGATTTGTGGAAAGCTGACAGGAGAGGTTGCCATAAATTCAGTTCAGGGAGGCGTTGCTCCATTCATGTTCAGATTGGATGACGGGACTTTATCAGCTTCAACTAATTTCAGAAACATTCCTCCTGGTGAACACACAATTTCTGTTGTTGATATATATGGATGTTCTTATACAATTCCGATTCAGATAAACTTTATAGAACAACCAAAGTTTAACCTGTTGCCCGCTGATACAACTATTTGCTATGATCAGAATGCGGAACTAAGGATTACTGGTGATGAGCAAATGGCGAGACAAATCGTTTGGAATATTCCTGCACAGGGAAATAAAGCGACCATAAGAACAATGGATAATAAAATTGTTACAGTTTCAATAACAGATGAAAATAACTGCGTTCAAAAAGATACTTCTTACATAAGTGTGAAACCCTGTAATCCGCCGGAAAGATGTATGTCGGTTCCAAATGCTTTCTCTCCTAATATGGATGGAAAAAATGAAATGATAAGGCCTGTTGCAAATGGTTGCCGGATTACCGGATTGATTTTCCGGGTTTATAATCGATGGGGCCAAATTTTATTTGAAACATCAGAACCGGGTAAAGGATGGAGCGGGTATTACAACAATATTCTGCAACCATCGGATACTTATATATATGCGCTCCATTATACAGCCGATGATGGCGTGCCAAGGCAGCAAAAAGGTACTTTCCTTTTAATGAAATAAATGGATAGATCCTGGTAGACATAAAAAATATTATGTCTACCAGGAATTAACCTGTATTCAATCAGTTATTCAATTGAGCCTGTATCCAGCCGGTATACCATCCCCAGGCAACAAGTCCTGCGATCACCAACAATAAAATGATCCAAACAATTCCGGATCCTGAGCGGGGTCTTGCAGTATCTGCATATTCATCCCTGTCGGTTCTGTGTTCTGATGTAGTCAGTTTTCTTGCTTTTATAAGTTTTCCAGTGAATCTGGATGTAAACAGATCGACTTCGGCTTGCGAATGAACTACCTGTTCTGCAAGAAAATCATCGTTCCTTTTGTCCGCATCGTAAGCCTGGATTACGATCGGAAATTCTTCTCTTCTTACGTCCATAATGTAGTTTTAAATTCAGGGATGCAAAAGCAGGGCCATTGGAATTTCCACAACCCTCCCAAACTTGTAATTGAGCGAAAAATTGAGTAGCATTACAGGTTCCGTAGCCTTCGCAAACCCTTACACTTCATTTATTTATAACCTTCAAGCTTTACAAAATGCCAAAAAAACTGCCAATCGTCTCTTCCATGAAAGAGAGTGAAATTTCTGTTAGTGACCTCAGGGAACTGGTAAAAAATTACAAGGGGAATTCCCCCTTTCTATCAAAATGTGTATGGATCTCAAAAGATTTACTTGAAGAACTGGCAAAACGGAACAATTCCCAAAATGGATTCAGGATTTATTTTGCCGGATTCGAGTGGGATCAGGAAGATAAAAAACGACAGGAAAAGGAAAGTTCTATTTCCCGCGAACAGAATTTTTCAACAGAACCTATGATATCATCTTCAGCATCAAAGGCTGATGCGGCCGGTCAGTACGAACAGGTTCAAAGTCTTTCGACTTCCAAAGGACCAAAGAAGTACCAGGGACTTATCTTTGTTTCAACTGATGATGACCAGGAGGATATGCTGATGGAGGACAACTATGTTATCGTCGGGGAAAAAGTGGATATGGATGATGAACTGCAAGGTACCTATGCTTTGAAGATTTGTCCGCCACCACCACCAAACGATTGTAAAGGTGATTTATAAAAGAAGAATATAGGGGATAGATGAACTTACCATTATTTTATTACTGTCAGGCTATCGCGATCATTCTTTGGTTAGTGTTCAGAAAACGATTTAATGATCCTTATGGAAAAATGATATTTGCTTTATTAGGGATCTGTTTTACAATTGACGTATCAGCATATCTCTATTCCCTGCTTTTCCGAACAAGTAATCATTGGATCTATAATATTTATTATCCGCTTCTTTTTATTTTATCATCCTGGTTATTTAACTATAAAGGAGAAAACAGGAAATTACTGATTACGGTGATTGCTGTTTTCTCACTTTTTGCGTTTTATAATTTCCTGACTTTTTCAGGAAACAATCTGATCACCATTAATTACCTGGTAGGGAGTATCATGGTTGTCGTTTTTTCGATCAGGTATCTGTTGCGACTCCTGAAGATTGAACCTCCGGTATCCCTGGCTACCATCATGCACTTCTGGATTGTCATGGCCAACCTGTTGTACTTTACTTCGAGTTCGTTGTATATGGGTGCAATCAATTATTTGCTGACAAGCAAAATTGATTCGCAGGGAATTTATATCCAATGGCTGGTATATTTGCCTTACGCAGTTTTCTTCATTTTATATTCAATAGCTATCGTATGCCACAGGATTCCCAGATCGAAGTAATCCAGGTATTGATAATTGGTTTCGTAATGATCGTGGGATTAATCATCTTCCTCGGTTACTTTCTTATTGCCTACCAACGAAGGCGGATCAATTATGAAACCGAGAAAAAACAAATGGAAGAAAGGTTCCGTGGCGAAATGTTCAAAGCAAAAGTTGAGTTGCAGGAAAGTGTACTGAAATACCTTTCCCAGGAAATTCATGATAATATCGGTCAGATCATGAGCATCATCAAAATGAATCTTTTCTCTCTGGAAAGATCTACCGGGGATGCCTACCAGCGTAAGATCGACACTGCAAAAGAAATGACTACTAAAGCAATTGAAGACCTGCGGCTGCTTTCTAAAATGCTAAACTCTGACTATATCATTCAACAGGGATTGAAAAATGCCATCATTAATGAAATTGAATTGATGAACCGGGCACAGATCATTAAAGTTGATCTTGATGTTGAAGGAAAGGAATACAGGATAGAAAATAACAAAGAGCTGATCCTTTTCAGAATGTTCCAGGAGATCAGCAATAATTCCATCAAACATTCCGGATCAGAAGATATAAAAGTGTCATTGAATTATGGTCCGAAATTAACAATGACCGTCTCCGATCACGGAAAAGGATTTAATGCAGAAACGCTGAACAGTTCCGGACTTGGAATCAAAACCATTCGGGAACGTGCTTCCATGATTAACGCAACAGTTGATGTTAAAAGCGCACCGGGAAAGGGTTGTACCATTATTATCACCACATGAAAGCTGTAAAATTTCCAACTCACGATAAGTTCTTTAATCCGGAAATCTGATCTACGAAACTATTCCTACATTTATCCTTATCATTTGCCATTTATCCCATTTTAAATATTTGGATCATTTTATTGCGCACATCTTCACACCCATAAACTTATGTTATGAGAAAGATGTGGACCTACCTTATTCTATGTATCATCTCACTTCCTGTAGCTGCACAGTACAAAGTGAATGGTAAAGTAACCGACGATAAAAATCAGCCTCTCGACGGCATTACTGTTTCGCTTATGAGCAAACAGGATTCATCCCTTTCGAAATTTTCAGTTACCAATAAAGAAGGAAATTTTGAAATGGATAAACTGAAAGAAGGAAATTATTTTATCACTTTTTCAGGTGTTGGATTTGAAGATAATAAAACATCTTCCTTTGAACTGAATGCTTCCACTCCATTTGTTACCCTGCCTTCCGCAAAGCTGAACGCTGCTACCGCTGCGCTTTCCGCTGTAACTGTAGTAGGAAAAAGACCGATGGTCGAAGTGAAGGCCGACAGAACCCTTGTAAATGTTGATGCTGCTGCATCCAACGTTGGAGCCACCGCGCTGGAAGTGCTGGAAAAATCACCCGGGATTTCGGTTGACCGTGACGGTAATATCAGCCTGAAAGGACGCCCGGGAGTACTGGTAATGATCGATGGTAAACCAACCTACTTATCTGCGAATGATCTTGCCAGCATGCTGAAAAGTATGAATGCAAATCAGCTCGACCAGATCGAGATCATGACCAACTCTCCCGCAAAATATGACGCCGCAGGAAATTCAGGTGTGATCAATATCAAAACAAAAAAGAATAAGGCTAAGGGTTTTAATGGTAATCTCTCTGTGTCGTATGGCCAGGGTCGTTACTGGAAAACCAATAACAGTCTGAACATGAACTATCGTAACAACAAGTTTAATGCGTTTATGAATTTGTCGGCGAATGGTAACAAAGGATTTGGTGATCTTCTTATTAACAGAACATATTTTGATACAGATGGAAAAACAGTTACTTCTATTTTTCAGCAACCAACTTTAATGAAGCATTACGGTAGAAACGGATCACTGAAGTTTGGTATAGATTATAACCTGAACAAAAAAACTACTGTTGGTTTTGTTGCAAACGGGATGTATTCACCGCGACAGTTCAATGCTGTCAGCACCGGGTTTTTGCAGGATGCCAATGGCAGCACGGATTCTACAGCACAAACAATTAGTTCCGATAAAGGCACCTGGAAGAATGGTTCTGTCAACCTGAACATGAAACATAATTTCAGTGCAAGTGAGGAAGTTACTGCAGACGTAGATTTTATCAAGTATGATAATAGCAGTACACAAATTTTTGATAATACAATTTTCTTCCCTGACAAACCTGATGTTTTTGCGGATAAATTAAAAGGAGAATTGCCTTCAAAAATTTCTATTTACAGTGCAAAAATTGACTACACTAAAACTTTGAAGTCAAATTGGAAAGTGGATGCTGGTTTGAAATCAAGTCTCGTTAAGACTGATAACATTGCAGATTATTTTGCAGATAACGGTGGAGGGTATATTCCGGATTATGAAAAGACCAATCACTTTTTGTATGAAGAAAATATCAATGCGGGATATGCAAATGCAAACAAACAATCAGGTAAATGGAATGTGCAGGCGGGATTGCGTTTTGAGAACACAAATCTGAAAGGACATCAGCTTGGAAATCCGATTAAGGATGATTCAAGTTTCAACAGGCAGTACAACAGTTTGTTTCCTACAGTTTACGTGAGCTACCAGCTTGATTCAAACAATACGTTTACCATAAATACAGGAAGAAGAATTGACCGCCCGGCTTATCGCCAGCTGAATCCGTTTCTCTTCTTCATTAACAAGTTTACCTATGTTGCAGGTAATCCGTTTTTACAACCGCAGTACACTACAAATTTTGAGATAGCACACAGTTATAAGGGAAAATTAAATACCTCATTGACCTACGGAAAGACAACTGATTTCTTTAACCAGATCTTCCGTCCGGAAGGAGAAGTGACTTTCCTTACAGAAGGAAATCTTGGTACTTCGGAGAACTTCGGACTCGGTATTAATTCACAACTGAAGCCTGTTGAGTGGTGGAATATTTCTGCAAATCTGAATATCAACTACAGCATCATTGATGGTTTTGTTTTTGGGGAGGAAGTAAAGACCAAAGCGTTTAATGGTCAGCTGAATATTAATAACCAGTTCAACTTCAAAAAAGGATGGGGAGCAGAACTGTCGGGTTGGTACAATTCCCGTGACCGCAAGGGACAGTTTGATATTGAAGGATTCGGCCAGATGAGTGTTGGTTTGAGCAAACAGGTTTTAAAAGGAAAGGGAAGTGTAAAAATGAATATGCGGGATGTCTTCTTTTCCCAGCGGATTAATGGTGAGATCCGCTATGGAAATGTATTGGAGAATTTCAGGCAGTTTGGTGAATCAAGAGTATTTAATATCAGCTTCAACTACAGGTTTGGAAAACAATTCCAGGGTGGTCCGCAGAAAAAGAATAATGGAAGTGCAAGTGAGGAACAGAGAAGGGTAGGATAGGACTGTACTGTTTTAGAGCCCGATCTATAAATAGATAATTCCGGGTATAGAGAATTAAATTTATTCAGGAAAGAATCTAAAAAAAAGGAGCTGGTAATTTTACCGGCTCCTTTTACGTTGGTGGAGTTTCTGAAATTTATCAGAGAGTTCCTCTTAATTTATCACTGAGCTTAGAATAATTTTTGGATAACAAGTTGAGTTAAATTTATTATCCCGGCAAAGTTCAATTTTTCAAATCGTGCAAGCCCTATTCTTTCAATTTTATGAATTTTATCATAGCCTCAGTTAATTCCTTTTCTATGGGTGGATCTGTTTTATAGTAGGTGGCAAGGTTTGCATTCCTGCTGTCTTCTACTTTTCTCAAGACATGGTTCATGTTTTCAATCAGTAGTAATTGAGCGGAAGGATTTGCCGCTTTCAGCAATTCTGCATCCTGCACAGCTACCTGGATATCTCTTGTGCCCTGAATGATCAATACCGGAATTTTCAATTTTTGAAGTGAGTCTATTTGTTTTGCCGGATCGTATTTTATCCAGGAGATCATGTAAGGTTGAATTGAAGGTCTGAATAGAGAATATACCAGCGGATTCACCGTTGTTGGATGAAGGCCTAATTTTAAAGTGTCGAGGATTCCATAAGCATGTTCTTTTACAGGTTGCGGCTGATTGATCAATTGTTCTTTTATAACGATATCAATTGATCTTCCTGCCCCTGCGATGGATATGAATTTATCTGCTTTTTTGGCGGCGACCATTCCAATAAGCGATCCTTCGCTATGTCCGGCAACAGTGATGGAAGTATATTGCTTAATTTTTCTTAATGCATCGATCCATGCTTCTGCATCCTGAATATAATTTTCAAACCGTAGCTCTTTTTCTGAAAGGCCTGCTGCTCTGCTGGCTGCTATTCCGCGTTTATCGTATCGGACAGTTGCGATTCCTTCTTCTGCCAGTGCATAGGCTACCTGTTTAAGCGCATCATTTTTCATTTGTAGATTGTTGCCATTCCGATCGGTAGGGCCAGAGCCTGCAATCAATAATACAACAGGAAATTTTTTAAGCTTCAACGGTTCTGTGACAGATCCATACAAAGTATCGCCACCGGAAATCACAAAGGTTTCCTTTTCATTGAAACGGGTTTCCTGGGCATACAACCTGAATCCGGAAAGAAATAAGATAACAATCAAACAATTCTTCATACAAAAAAATTCTCCAGGTTTATTCCAAACAGTAAGATGATCAACTCAAGTGCGAAAGATCATATTGTTTGATGTAGTTGCAAAAAATTACGCGTTAAAATTGGCGCGTTTTAATTCAACAGTTAAAACATCATTTGGTAATAAATTTTGATTTTTATTTCTCAAACTCAATTATAAATTCTGACACGTATTCTGCTTTGAAAGTTTCATTTTCTCCATACATGTCTTTGAAAAACAATCTTGCCTGCTTTCCCAATTTCAGGCAGGTGTTTTTGTTTTTAATATCTTCCTCATTATTCATTGGTTGAAGAGATGGATACCAGATGGTATGTCCGGGCCGGTCCAGTAACAGCTGTGGCTTCGACCATTGCTGCGCATTATTTCCTTTTCCCAGGTCTTTATTCTTATTAAATGAAATATAAATGCTTCCGCCTTTCCATGAAGGACCAACCACTTTGCCCATCAGCATCACCCAGCAATCGAGGTGAGTATTCCAGCTAACGGAGGGTCCCCAATGAAAACCTCCGGTTGGAGCAGATGCAGCTCCACCTCCTTCAGCAATAGGAATCTGTAAAGATGCAACAGGTTTTCCCATTGCGTCGCCCGGTGCAGCAAATGATTTTCCATCCCAGCGTTTTGCTTTTCCTGCCGGTGCATCCAGGTCCGACAGTTTTATTCTTGCAATGCTGATACACTGTCCGCTCCATTCTTTTTTCGGATCATACTTTTGTTCATTGTATTTCCCGGGGTATCCATATTCTCCATAGAACACATACAAATGATCACCACTTGCAACAGCAGAAGGGTCGCCCACTCCGCCTGCAAATGTTTCAGAAGTATTGTGTGGTTTAAGAATCATTCGGGGCTGGAGGTCTTCAATAATAATTCCTTTATTATCCCAGCTGTGACCGCCATCTGTTGATTTCATAATGCCAATTCTGCAAACTGCTGCAGCTGAAGATGGACCTTTTAATCCCTGCGGCCATTTTTCGTCGATGTACCCTTTCCCTGTTGCAGGATCGTATGGTAAGGTTTCAGGATAATTTTCGTTGTGGTATAGTGCGTACAGTGTTTTCCCGGTAGCATCTTTGGGGTCCTGGTAAACTGTTTCAAACCAGACAGCTCCATGTAGTCCTTCTGTGCCGGGAGGAACATTTTTGGGCATTTGTGGTTCTTTAAATTCATCCTGCCTCCGAAGAAAAGCTTCATCTGCATTTTTTCCATCCGCGAATTTGAGTTCATTGCTCGGTCCCCACACCGGATCCTCCCCATATTTCCCGGGGAAAATCCTGAAAGTATCTCCAATCCATGCTTCCGCCATATTGCAGTCTACAAATGAATTGAAAAGAAATTTCTGGGATGGTATAAGTTTGAAGGATGGAACGTCATCTTTTTTATTGGTAAAAGAATAAACAAGGATGACTGAAACGGCAATAATGAAAACGGCAAGCGACTTTATAAATTTCATGATATGCGTATTATCCTGAATATAATAAAATTTCTTGTGTCTAATCATTGAACCTTTGATTCGAATAAATGTTAATCAGCCATGTTTTACAGAATTTTGTTTCTATTATCCTTTGTGTGCGGAGCCTTATCATTGATTGCACAGGATGGCTCCGGAAGTGTTTCCGGAACAATCACCGATAAAAATACTCTACGTCCTATACCGGGAATCAGCATTTCAGTAAGGTCCGGGAACAGGTCCATACAGGATTCGATTTCAATAAACGGAAATGCAGGACTAAGTGATACCTCCGGATTTTTTCGCTTGTCGGGGTTAACTCCCGGCACTTACAACATTAGTTTTTCTTCTGTTGGATACAAGCCCTATATCTATTCAAATATTGTTATCACATCCGGAAATGAAAATGTGATCTCAGTTGAATTGGAACCTTTGGCAACGGAGCTTAGTTCGGTAGTTGTTACAGGAAGAAGAAATACCGTACGGGCAGCCAGTATTGAATCTCCCTTAAGTGTTCAGAAACTTACTGCAGAAGAGATCAAGAGAAACCCGGGAGGTAATTTTGATATCAGTAAAGTAGTGCAGTCGTTACCCGGAGTTGGTGGTGGCGTTGGTGGCGGCGGATTCAGAAATGATATCATTATTCGTGGCGGAGCGCCGAGTGAAAACGTGTTTTACCTTGATGGAATTGAAATCCCTGTATTGAATCATTTTGGTACGCAGGGAAGTGGCGGCGGTCCGCAGGGAATACTGAATGCAAATTTTATTGAAGAAGTAAAAGTGAGCAGCAGTGCATTCGATGCACGATACGACAATGCATTGAGCAGCGTTTTACAATTCAGACAGAAGACAGGGAATACAAATCGTACGCAGGGAAATTTCCTGCTGAGTGCAACCGAACTTGCATTAACGCTGGATGGTCCCATATCAAATAAAACGACTTACCTAGCATCCGTAAGAAGAAGTTATCTCCAGTTTCTGTTTCAGTTGATCGATCTTCCGATCCGGCCGAATTACTGGGATTATCAGTTAAAGGTCACTTCGAAAATAAATGATAAGACGACTTTAAATTTTATAGGAATTGGCGCGATCGATGAATTCAAATTTGCTGCCCCAAAAGAGGCTACTCCCGAAAAGTTATATGTGATCAACAGCAACCCGATCATCAACCAGTGGAATTATACAGTGGGCGTTAGTTTGAGAAGATTGCTTCAGAACGGTTATATGAATATTGCATTGAGCAGGAATACCCTCAATAACAATGTTGAGAAATTTGAAGACAATGATTTTCCATCACCTCAGACCCAAACCTTATTAACTGACAGCAGGGAAACTGAAAACAAATTAAGAGTTGATGTAACAAAGAATATCAACGATTTTAAGTTGAGTTATGGAGCATCGGCACAGTATGTTGATTTCAAAAATAATTTCTTCAGTGTTTTCAGAAAAGAAGTGACTGATGAGAATGGAAATGTGATTCAACCGGGAGTAACCATTGATAGCAGGACCAATACAGATTTTCTGCGATACGGTGCGTTCGTGCAGGTAAGTAAAAGATTTTTTGACAACAGGTTGTCTCTGAGTGCAGGAACAAGAATTGACGGAAATTCTGCGGAGAATGGTGAGTCAAATCCATTGAAACAATTTTCTCCGAGAGTATCCGCGAGTTATGCATTATCGGATAAGTGGAATCTGAATGCAAGTGTTGGACAGTATTATAAATTGCCCTCCTATACACAGATTGCTTTCGAAACACGCAACCAGAATTTTCTGACAACCAACCCTGCTGAATACATTAAAAGTGTACACTACGTAGCAGGAACAGAATTTATTCCATCGAATTCTTTCCGTGCAACACTGGAAGGATTTTATAAGAAGTACAGCGATTACCCGGTAAGTATTTTTGAAGGGATCAGTCTTGCAAACAAAGGCGGTGAATTCGGATCTATAGGCAATGAACCAATTGTGCAGAATGGTGAAGGAAGAGCTTATGGATTTGAAGTGTTATTGCAGCAGAAATTATCAAAGAACTTTTTTGGATTGTTAAGTTATACCTGGTACAAATCTGAGTTTACGGGTATAGATGGACGTTATATTCCTGCGGCATGGGATAATCGTCATTTATTGAGTCTCACTGCAGGATATAAGTTCGGCAGAAACTGGGAACTCGGATTAAAATTCAGGTACCAGGGAAAGGCTCCGTATACGCCATTCGACCTGGTTTCATCGCGTGCCAATTACCTTAGCCAGGGGACAGGAATACTTGCATTTGATAACTATAATACGTTACGATTAAGGGCATTCAATTCAAGTAATATCAGGGTGGATAAAAAATGGAACTTCAGCAGGTTTACGCTGAATGTGTTTATTGATATTTCAAACTGGTATGGTTCTGAAGTTGCCGGATTGCCTCAATATACTTTCCAGAGAAATGAAGACAACACTGCGTTTGTTACAACGGATGGACAGCCACTGAAACAGGATGGCAGCAATGCAATCCCTGTAATACTTTCAAACAGTGAAGTGTCAGTTACTCCTACGTTTGGTTTTATAGTAGAGTTTTAAATACACTATTTAATTAATAGAGCCAGAGACCTGTTTGCTATCTATAGCGATCAGGTCTTTGTCGTTTTTAGAAAGTTTAATGTCATTTCCCTAAAAAAAATGCAAATAATTCCTTTAAGTTTTTCTTTAGAACTAAAATCCGGTTTGGCATAGTTTTCCATAATAGGGGTTATACAATAACTAAAAAGTAAACTATGAAAAGAATTGTACCTATCAGCGGATTATTAGCAACTGTTGCGATAGTTGCCTCATGCGGAGTACCCTCTTCAAAACAAATCGGTGCAGATAAATTAGGTGTATCTGCAGTAGTGGTACAGGATACCGCAGGTATGTCTGAATTCAGGGCATTCCAGGACTGGAAGAGTCAAAAAGAACTGGAAGAATACAAAGCGTTTGTGAGCGGAGAAGAAAAATCAGAAAAATCTTCTGTAGCAAGAACTACCTCAAATCGTTCTTCAGAAATTGCAAAACGTAATACCGTTTATTACCCGTCTTCCAATACTTCCTCCACTCCACAATCACAGCCGGTGGAAGAAAAGAAAGGATGGAGTAAAGCTGCAAAAGGTGCTGCAATCGGTGCCGGTAGCGGTGCAGTTGTAGGAGCAGTGGTCAACAAAAGAAACAGGGCCGTTGGAGCCGCGATCGGTGGTGTTCTTGGTGGTGGTGTCGGTTATGGAATCGGCCGTCATATGGACAAAAAAGATGGCCGTTATTAAGTAACTATTTTATAATAAGAATTTAAACAGAACAATTTTTGAGCTGTGGGATTTAGAAAAAAGCGCGGATAATATTTCCGCGCTTTTTTATTTTGAAGACCAGGCAACTAAAGGCTTTGCATCATGCAACTCAAATGGAGCGAAAATCAATGGAACCGCTCCAATAAATTAGATTTCTTTTTAATTGAAATTTAAAAACCCTGTTCATCCGCACTTGGTCCATAAGTACCTGGAATCGGGATGTCCAGCAACCTGAGATATACTCCTAATTGCGCACGGTGATGTGATTGCTGACTTAATGAGTGCCTGATCATTTCGTATTTACTCATTGATAACAAAACCTGGTCGCCATATTTCATCGTCCATGTTGGAAGCAGGTCTTCTTCTTTTGCATTTTGTAATGCTGCTCTTCCTGCGTTCATTGATTTTTCAAGAAGGCTCAACAAATCTGCAACCGAGTTTACAGGAGATGGCACATAAGGCGTAGCAGCAAAATCAAGCACTTCCGTATGAAGTCCGATTGCCGGCCATTCAGTTATTTCTGCAAGGTGTGCTGTCAGCTGTTTCATCGTCATACTTTTTTCGTGTGGCTTCCAGTCCCACTTGTCTTCAGGAACTCTTTCCAGCATTTTGCGGGTCATCGCCACTTCCTGGTCGTACTCTTTTCTGAGGAGGTCTAAAATTTCCATGTTGATGAAGGTTTTTTGTTAAAGAGGCGACAATAATAATCTATTTTATGGCTATTCGATAAGGGAAAACCTTTAGTGAAAAATATCGGTGACAGGCGGTAAATGGCCGGCTGAAGAAAGTCGGTAAATTAGGTTATAACCCCTTTTTACGATGAAGCAGCTGATTGTTTTATTGTTGACCCTGAATCTGTGTTATTCAGCATCCGCTCAACTACAGGTGTCGCGCACTTCGGGCCGTGCCATGAATGCATTAACCTTTGATGGCATCGATGATAATCTTGTTATAGAACCCGGGAAGTCACTTGATCTTTCTTCCGGAACTGTTGAATTCTGGATCAGGAATCAGTCGGGTACAAAGGAAGTTGAATTGATGAAGTTTATTTCAGCAACAAAGTCATTTTCCATTTTTCTGGATTACTCTGTTCAGTCGACCGTATTATTTGATGAAAGAAGTATCTCACTCGGTCTTCCTGCAAATAACTGGAACCATGTTGCATTGGTACATGGTGAAGAACATTCAGATTTATACATTAATGGCCATCAGGTTGCAGAAATACCCTTATCATTCGACTTTTCAAAAATAGTATCAATCAGTATTGGCGGAGAGCAGTTTCGTTCTTTCAAAGGTTCTATGGATGAATTAAGGATCTGGCATCAGCAAAGAAGCGGAGAGCAACTGTTACGAAACCGCGATGCGATCCTTGCAGGAAATGAGGCTGGATTGATCGCGCAATATTCTTTCGATGAAATAGTGAGCAGGAGTGTGGTTCCGGACAGAACAGGAAACGGTCACGACGGACAACTATATCGTTTTTATTTTGAAGAACAATTTTCAGGATTGATGGAACGGCCACTGATCAATCTTCCTGTTAACCCGAATTATTTTGTGGCTGGTAAGGATTTAAATGTGGTAAAACTTTTCTGGAATACCGTGATGGAATTCAATACCAGGGAATATGTGGTAGAGAAAAGTTCGAATGGAAAAGACTTTACCGGTATTGCGCGGATTGCTGCTGAAACAAAACAGATCGCTCAAAGAAGATATGGATTTGTGGATGTAGTGCCTGATGCAGGAACATCTTATTATCGTTTGAAGATTATCAACAATGATGAAGGCTACTGTTATTCGGAAGTAAGAAAAGTTCAGTAATCATAATGTTGTTTAATTCTTCTTTTGTCATTTTACAAATGCAATAATTTTTAAAAATAAACATGATTTTTTTGAAGCATTTGCGCGATCTATTTTGTAAATTGAATAGTCAGTTTTCATTTGCAAGTGCAGAACCGAGTTTTGTTCGGAAAGAGAAAACACCACCTTGATAAAGTTGAATAATTAGTTGTCTTCGTATGTTAGCTAGTAGTTATTAGCAGTCTCCAAGCGGGTTCTTTGTCTGGTCATTCCAGTTCCTTTGTTCCTGTACGGCCTGTGAAACCGAACGTGAGTTATGCAACATTTTTCCTCCTAAAAGGTGTTTTTTTATTTTTATACCTACAGCATGATACCGGTTGTTTTGAATGGACAAACGGGTTCCGGAAAAACAAGATTGCTTAAAGAATTATCCTCAAGGGGATTCTCGGTTATTGATCTTGAATCATTGGCAAATCACCGGGGATCTGCGTTTGGACTATTGAATATCCAGGGAACTCAACCTGCTCAAGATGAGTTTGAGCAAAACATCCGGACTTTACTGGATCAAAGCAGTTACTCAAAATTTATCTTTCTTGAATTTGAATCAGGTAACCTGGGGAAACTCAACGTTCCGGCCATTATTTCCAACCTTTATAAAACTGGAATCCAGGTTATATTGAAAACAAATATTGATCGGCGGGTGGCCAATATCTTAGAGGAATATTTGCCTGCAGATAAAGCTGTATTACTGGAAAGTTTGGATCAATTAAAAGACCGAATCGGAAAGAATGGGCAGGATGTATTTGATGCGCAAAACAAATCTTTAGAGAATGCTGAATTCAATCAATTAAAATCTTTACTTGAATCTGAACAGTACAAAGAATTCTGTTACCGGATTCTTGAATATTATGATCAGTCAAAAAATTATACTCAACACCTGGTATACGACCTCATAATAGAGAATCAGGGTTCAGAAAAAAACGCCGATGAATTACTCGGGGCTTTGCAGGCAAGGTTCAATTCATTTGCTGAAACCCGCGACGAGATGAATTTTTAGTGCTATGCATTTTTACAATGCATCGTACGGAATACAATCATTCTATTAATCTAGAATTATAATTCTCTTTTAAATCATCCTTACTCATTTGTTTTGGTAGATTCCGATCTTACTACGGGCTCCACTTTATCATAGGCAAGTCCGCTGGATCCTTCGCCTTTACCGGTGTGTTTCCGGTATCCATACCAGGATGCAATCACGCCATTGTACCATCTTGTTCTCTGGAAATTTCCTTTTACGGTTACACCTGATCTTGGAACCTCCTCTTCGTTTATATAGTAGGCCTTAATTTGATTATCTGCTCCGTCAATGCCTTCCCTCACCAATGGAGATCTAGGACGAACCCTTGAATATTCATCTTTCAGCAACCGTGGCATAGAAGCTCTTTTCAGTCTTATTGCACGATTTCCGCCCGCTTCATGAACAGGTAAAAATGGAATCCAGTTTTCAGGAACAGTATTTCCTAAAATATATTTGAACATCACGTTTTCATCCGGTGGAAGCAGAGGAGGTCTGATATCATATTCATCCAGCAATTCCCGGAACCGGATGGCGAAGTTGTGACCTTCTAGTGCAAAGCCTGTATGATCCGGAATTTTATTTTCGACTGCCCATACATGGTTCGACATTTCATCTCTCACAAACCGTACTTCTTCAAGCGGATCTCCATTTAATGTTTTTACTGTGGCCGGAGGAATAAACGTGCGTGTATCAGTCTGTAAATTTCTTGTTCCTGATGGATCCGATACACTTAAGTTGAACATTCCCCATGCAGCCCAATTGTCGGTTTCACCCTGGTTAGCAGGTTCAATAAAATTGACTTCACCAAATACATCCGTTACTGCAATTCCTTTGATCTCACACAGGGTTCCAACGGGCACAACGTAGGGGATCAGTAACCAGTCGTTCCCATACATCAATGCATATTCCGTTGTGATCATTTTTGATAAATCTGTTTTCTCGGCCCTGATATTTCCAAGGTCAATATTTCCATTTTCAAACTGCCACCATCTTGCATGTGGTGCACCTGCAAACCTTGCCTCAACAGGGATCATGCTGAATAATTCCGATTTGACTTTTGATTCTTCCGATACAGAAGGGACTTCAAAATCATCGATCAGATCAGGATCCTTCGAGACATCAAAACTGTACCACTCAAGATCACCACTATAATATTCCTTTGCATTCAGGACTGTATTCTTTGTATCTTTTTCAGGAAGCGAACAGGCGAAACTATATTCCAGTTGTTCAGGGATCCAGGAATTTTCATCCACTGCAGGTGCAGCATGAACCATTTCATACCATCCAATAAAATCACTTATCGCATTATTGATGAAAGTTACATCGGCAGGAAAACTCAATTGTAAGGAAACCAGTAATGTTCCATTCCTGGCGCTGGTATATGCTTTTTCTCCATCAAAATAATTTTCTGATCCCGCACTGATCAATGTAGTCAGCTGATCGTTTGCGAGTATGTTGGCCTTTGCAATGATCATATCTCTCGGATCAGTTGTAGCAAGCACAGGAAGGGGATCAAGCTTAAAAAGTTTAATGAGTTCCGACCGGTAACTGTTCCTGTTGAATGGCGCAGATAATTCTTCCGCAGCTTTATTCAAAGCAGATAACAACATGAAACCGGATTCGATCTTTGTATGAAAATCTTTTTCAGTATTGATTGCTTCCACCTTTTGCTCAAATGGATTCAGATCGTCAAATGGAATGACAGGACCTTTAGCCGTTTTATATCTTGTTACCGGAGTTGAATTCATCCTGACTTTCGCAAAGATCGCTGAGCCGGTATCTTCTCCCTGCAATTCACCCATCTGCCATTGACGCGTCAGCATCCACAAAGCATCGTGAACACCGCATTCCAGTTCCTTATCAAATTCATTATCCCTGGTTCGGGGTTCCAATCGGTTCCATGCCCTGAATGGCATACATGAGAGCAAATCTATCCTGGCCATGTTACTCTGTTTTTTTGATGTAAGAAAAATCCATTACAACCTGTACACCCAGCGGATTCTCATCTTCTCCCTCAACCTGCGGTGGCGGGATTTCTGCGGCTACTGCATTTAGGGCAAGACTCAGGTACGACTGGTTAATATGATCCGGTTCAACAGCCCTGATCCTGCTCAATTCAACGGTATCGATAATTGTATGTACCAGGTCGTCCCATTCCCATCTTCCATTGATCGAAGGTGTTACTGCAAGTAGAATAGTTTGCGGAGGAGTTGCATTTGGCTGATTGTAATTGAAAACTATTCCTGAGGTTTCTTCTTTAACAGGAATAATCTCTACCCACTCATCTAATACTAATCCTGCATTCCAGGTTTGCGTTGTCAATAGTTCAGGTTCTATCAACACAATTGATAAGTGATCTCCTTTTGGCGAGTAGTTTGCCGGATATTCGATACCCAGCCAGTAATCGTCTTTTTTATATGGAAGCTGAACCGGATTAAGTTTAAGCGGTGTATGACCCATCATATCTTTCCATTGCAAATAACTCATCAGGAAATTCATGGAATTCCTTACTCTGGATAATCCCTGCATCCATTTTTCCATCGCCATTCTTCCTCCGAACCTGGTCAGTTTTTCTGTCGGTCCCAATGATAGCTGATCATTTATTTCTCCGGTGTTTGTCAACTGGTAAACCGGTAACACAATTTTGTTTTTACCAAGAATCATTTTCGCGAGCTCCTGGAGTTTCTGAACGCGCAGCGAAGTTTTAGAAATTGTGATGATGGAATTTTTAAGCGTAGTTGCTGCAGCAAGCCTGTTCATCAATTCTTTTGTGACCAGTAGTAATTGTTGATGAACAGAATAGAAATGGTCAAACTTATCTTTTATAATGATCAGCCCCGATCCATATGCATTACTGATTCCTACATGAAATGCACGGTCAAGATAACCCAGCATATTTGTATAATCTGTTGCTGCAAGACCAACCTTATCTGCAGCAGTTTTTCCATCCAGTACATCTTTGATATAGGTTTCTGCAATAATGGTATTTGTCAGCAATTGTAATTCATCAAATACTTTAAAGATTCTCTGTTCTAATTCAGAAACATTGTAGTTGCCTTCATTGCTATGGTCTGTTACTGATTGTGGCAACACCATATCACTCGCACCTGCAGGTTTTGCATTTGCAAGAAGTGACATGATTTTTTTCAGGAGATGAAACAACCTGCTGAATGGTTGATGACTACTGGTTGCACCGGGACCGGTACTATTAAAATCAACCTGCACTTTTGTTCCCGGATCATCCGTTCTTACCAGCCTGTGAATAATGATTTCTTTCAGCTCTTCCATTCCTCCCGTGAGAGAATACAAATCGATCGGCTGAAGTTTGAGTTCTTCAAGTCCTAAACTTGATTGAGTACTAATGCCAGCCGCATCGGTCGTTGTCACCAGGCATTTATAATCTGTTGCAGCTCCGACTGCATTTCCAATAAAACTATTTAAAGATGGTTCTGCTGAAGCAAGTAGGGTGGCAATTGCCGGCCATCCTGTTGGTGCACTGAATTCATTTCCGGTACCCGGCATATTGGTAGGAAGATTCAAAACAACTTTCTGTGTTACCACGTTGCCACTTCTTAAGGTGTCTATCACCTGGGGTTCAGGGAGATTTCTTCCGCTTGCAAGTGCTTCCAGAACCGCAGCGGCTCTCACATGATTACCCTGTACGATCTGGTAAACACTTTCAGACAAAGCGAGATCTCCGAGTGCATCAAAAGCATCTGCCATTCGGTCGATCTCTTCAATGATGATCTTCCTGCTTTTTACCCGGACCGGTCCTGCAGGAACCATTCCATTGATCAGCGTATCAAGATCTGCAGGGAAATTTGTTTCAAGCAACTCACCCAGTGTTTTGATGTCTTTTAAATCATCCCAGTTTACCAGCTCCTGGCATTTTTCAAGGAGTGCTAATCCATCCACTACTAAACTTTCATACGAAGCCTGTTCCTGTGCTGTTTCTTCAACCTTCTGTTTGAGCGGGAATTTTTTACGGAGTGGCTGAATGAATTTATCCATTTCGGCTTCGCGATATCGTTCATGCAATCCTTTTTCAAATTGAAATCCCAATAATGCATTTACGGATTGATTGTTATTCAGTCCTTCAATTAACTTCAAAGCCATTCTCACTCTTGCGGAACTCAGGTTGACAGACAGACGATTCTTTTCATCTTCCCCACTGATATTTCCCATATACGCACTGCGCATAACCGCCGCGGTTATAGCCTGTCCGATAGATGGCGCATGAATGAACCCCTGGTTGTCCTCATCATGAAAAACCCTTTGTTCTTTTTTGATTTTGAATTCTTCCCTTACATCCGTTGTATAATCACCGCGGTTTTTATCCCGACGTAAATTTTCAACATAACCATAGGCCCCCATGAACAAACCTGTTGGACGGCCGGCTCTTTGTAGATGAAGTCTTTGATTGACCAGGGAGAGCAACCAGGCATCTAAACGATGCGTGCAGATATCAACATGTTCACCTAACAATATTTCAAGTTCTGCAGATGGAATTGTTGTAAGTGATGCGATTGCTTCCCTGACTTTTCTTAGTTTATCGAAATGTACTTTATGTGTGGGCGAAAACAGTTGATAAGATAATTCCGGACCCCTGACCTGGTCAAGGTACCTGGCCATTGATTTTACATTACTGTTATTAATGTAAGCAAAGAATGGATTCACGATAATGCTGCTGTTCTGTAGAATTTCAGGTAGTGCATCAAAATGTTTAAATAGCGGATGCCATTTTGTTACATAAATATTTTTGTAGGTTTTTGTAACCGAATTATATCGTTTGAAATGATACCTGAACCTGCTTCCCAGCGCCCTTCTGGTGTATTCGTTAAAGAAATTTTCTTTCTGAAGAATTTCCAGTGCAGCTTCCTGGTAAGCCTGTAACAAGGATTGTCGAAGCATCAGGAAAAGCATGCTGGTATTCGGTATACGGGTGGGATCTTCAAAATCATTTCCTCCGAGTAATTCATCTGCTCTTCGGGTGAGCATCCATTCTATATAATTAACAGCACCGGGACCGCTTCCGATTTCTTTTGGCAATGGATCAGTGAATGATGGATCTTCTGTTACGATTTCACCGGTGATAGGAGAAGTGATATCCAGTGCCCTGTTTCCAAAATTTCTTGAGGTTACAAATTGCTCTTTTATCCGTGAAAAGACCTTATCGGTTTGTGCCGGTTTGGAAGGATCAGGACTTGCTTCATCATAGAAAAATAAGGATGGATTATTTACACCCGGGAACATCTGGAGTTTGAATTGATCAAACAGTTTCACAGGTCCATAAGGATCATCAGCCCTGAAATTTGAATTCAGTTCCTGTTCTGTTGCATTCGGTCCGCGTGCGATATTGATACTCTGCCTGAAAAAATAATTCATTGATACAGGATGCAAACAGAGCATTTGTGTAAACCTGTCGGAAACATCCGCATCTTCCTTTTCAAGATTTGCATAAGTGATCACATTATCTGTTGCGATTGATCTGAACTCACGGTACAGGATCATCAGTAATTGATGTAGTCTGACGTCAAACCTGCTTTGCAGCCGCATATTCAACTCTGTTAATGGCAGAACCGGATTATTCATTTCAGCAACAGTCAGTGGACGAAGATGAGTATCCATCTGCAGCCAACTGAATGCAGTGGCAGGAAGAATACCATAGGGTTGCATACCGGCTCTTACTGAGGGGAGGCTACCTCTGCCCAGACAAAAATCAGTGAACAGTTTTTCTGTTCTTCTAATATTATCATAAGTGAAGATGGTATCAAACATTTCTTCCATGTAATGACCGATCGTTCCATTGAACAACGCCCTGTTCATCCGTGTTGCCTTACTGATCTCGGTATTTCCTGAATAGTTTACAGAGTTTACAACGGATTCACTGATGCCTAATGCACGCGCGAATCTTTTTCCATCCGTGTCAGCTGTTGGATTAATTGATGATTCTACTTCTATCCTGTAGCGCTCATCTGCATCTGCATCAATTTTATATCCTGATTTTCTTTGTTCTGTATTGTTAGTGGGTGTTCCTGTTTTCAGGAAGTCAAATCCATCTTCCGAGTAAATATGATTTGTAAATAATTGTTCTGCAATGGCCTGCCCTGTTGCTGCATCTGCATTTTTTGTTCCGACGATAATTACCCGGTCGAAACCATTCTCAAATTGTTCAGGAGTCAGTTTTAAGGTGATGCCCATTCCTTCTTCAACAGCTTTGTCGTAATCAAACATCCATTGCATGGAATCCGGGATCAGTAAATTTCCCTCTGCATCCGGTTTAAAATTGCTTTCATTTTCAGCCGCATTCGGATCGATGCCAACAGGTAAATTTTCAGTTACGGCATTTCCTACTTTGATATGCTGCCAGGAACCACCATTCATGGTGATTGCTACAAACCTGTCGGGCATTCCGCCGCATACCGGTTGATTATTCCATTCTTTATCCTTTAATTCTACTTCAGGATATATAAATGGATCAGTAAGTGCATTTGTAAATATTACAGGATCTGTTTTGATAAGTTCACCCGTGATTTTATTGAGTTCTGCAGTTCTTAATAAAATGGTTTCGAGTTCTGATAATGCATTGGTTGATTGTTGCATTTCTGCCTCTGTGAGCGTATGACTTTTTTCAATTAAAGAATTTAATTGAGAGGAAGCCTGGATATTCAGCGAACTTAATTTGCTGATAAAAAAATCCTGCTCAGCTGATAGCGTTTTAATGAGTGATAATGCCTTGTCAAGATTGATCACCATCGATTTGAAAGTATTGATCGTATCTGCACTCACAAACAAAACTGCCGGTTCAGATTCGGGAAGTTTTTTAGACAGGTCAATATTTCCCTGGATTAGATTGATGATATCCGTGATCTTATCAGAAGGACGAATATCAAATGCTGATTTATTTGAAGGCAGGGAGACATCCGGTTTTAATGATCTTACAATCCAGGAAGCTCTCTTCGTTCCGAACCTTGCTGTGATCACTGTCCACGCTGCTTTTTCCATGTCTTTATCACGACTTGCTGCCCACCAGGATTTCCAGAATAGTTGCCCGGCATTTAATTCATTTTCTGTCAGCTTTGGTTCATGCGTCATGATCATGATATCATCCGGGTAGATCCGGATGCAAAGCTGGTGTTCGATCTCAGGTTCTTTTGGTACAATCACCTGGCCAGGAAATATACCCGGAATTGCCTGTCCTTTAAGTGCATCAATGATGGGTGATACTTTCTCTGTCACAAAATTCCTGGTGACCTTATTTCCGAATGCCTGGGATTTGTTTTGTGTAGTAAAGGCAGTGAGCTTTTGACTGGTTTCCTGCAGACTTTCTCCCAATGATCCATACATTCTTTTGATCGTATCGATATGACCGATCCTTGTTTCATTCACCGTGTTTGATAAGGATCTTTGTAACAGATCGATCCTGGGCTGAAGATATTTTCTGAATCGTTTTTGTTTTTCAATTCCTATCGCCGGATCTGTATTGAACTTTTTCAGTTTCACCAAAGTAAGTATTCCATGTACTATCAGATCTCCGGATTGTATAGGTGGAGGAGGTGGAAGGGTTTCAAGAAAAGGAATTGTTTCGGTTACAAAGATTTTTAATGCTTCATCAAGTTGTTCTGTATCAGGTTTTATTTTTTCCTGGATGAATTTTTGCCAGTTGGTATCCTCGTGTATTGTAGCAAGATTATCTGCAACCTTTTCATTCGACGCTGATAATTGAGTATGATATTTCCTGATTGAATTCAGCTGGTTGAGATCAATGTTTTTTATTGTAGATAGAACTTCTTTTGACTTACCAAAAAAATCGAACAGGTTTTGAAATTTTCTTTCGAGATATATATACAGATCTTTTTTGTTCTTGATATTGATAAATGGAATTGCGGCAATTGGTCCTGCAAGCAATGCATACCCACTTTCATGAAGTGATAGTTCCTGGATCCATTTACCGAGAACATCTGTTTTTTTTATAGTGGAAGCCTGGTTCAATGTGTCATCAAACGTAGCCATTGCAATCCTTAACTGTGCTGCTTCCGGAGGAAATGCGGCGGTTGACATTTCCACGACTTTTTGCAGATCAATTTTCAATGAATTATATACCTGCCTGATCCATCCTTTTTCTTTAACCTGTAACTTATTAAGTGATTTAATTGCAGCTGTAACATCCCCAAGTCTGGTAATGATCAACCTGATTTTGATCGCATTGATCCTGTTAATGACTTCAATCGTTACGAGATGGATTTCGCCAATTGCTTCCAGAATTGATTCAACCTGTTGAACGGTTAATTCTGCTGTAAGTTTAACCTGCCTGAATTTTGTTTCGAGTCGAACCGGTAAAAGCATGTAGGGGATCGCATCAATCTTACCGGTAACTTCATTCCTGATCTCATTGATTCGATCGTCATGATTTAGGGCGAATATTTTTTTTGAGACTTGCATGATGGTAGTTTATTCAGTCTTTTTTTCGGGTAACATTTCAGCGGCATGTCTTGCAAGCAATGCAGGATCCTGGATCAGGATCGCAGCCATATCCGCAGCATTGGTGCCCCATCCGGGTTGCTGAGCATTATTGGTTATAGTGATTGCCTTATTGAACGTGATATGATATTGCTGCAATTCTGTTTTACTGTTAACCAGGTACTCCCAGGCGAGATCATCCCAGTCGGCAGGTTTTTGTCCAGGTGCAGGCATGATGTTATCATTCCCTTTGTCATCGGTCAGATCATCCAATCCGAAATTCACCTGGCCGGGTCTCTCTTTGATCACAAAAAACCATCCCGGATTTTTACCTGCAGTTGATTCATTACGATCTTCAATCCTGATTCCCTGGGCTTCTTCCGGATCCAGGTCAAATCCAAATAGGGTGATATCCGGATCTATATCAGCTTTGAATAATGGAAACTTGATAGAGGTCCCATCTGTATCTTCTTTCAGTTTTCTTGGAAGTGCAGGGTTCGACGGATCATAAGTTGCTTTTTGCGCATATACAAGCGCGTTAGGATATTTTTTCAGCAGCTCCCCGCGAATGACGAGCACCACGTTGTCTGCATTTTCCCGCGGACTGTTTCCTCCAAGAGCATTATCCCACAAGTGCATCTTTTTAATGTCAAGCCTGACCTCTTTTTCCTGTTCTTCATCAACCGATTCTATTACCACATTATCGCTGATGTTCCAGAATTGCCTGAAGTAAGTGCCCCGCTGATCAGTTGGAAATTCTCTCCACAATAGTTCTCTTGACATCTCGTGGTTCACTCCTCCAAGGAATGCTTCTATGAACGACTGGTTGTTCTGCAGAACGGTGATGCTGTTTGCAGGAAGTTTGTCGATATTCGGAAGGATATAGTTTTTTGAAAGCTCCATCAGGTATTCATATACCGGTTCTTCATATACCGGATGTTCCATTATCGGAACCAGCTTACGCAAAGGAACATATACACCTTTCTTAAAGATCCTGATTGTTGATAGGATCTTTGAAGCGAGTGTTGCTGATGGTGATAATTGTTTTAATAAATGAGACCTGGTCTGGGCGATATTGGCAATTGCCGGTAACACAGCCTGTTTCGGGAGCGCCTCGGCAGATGTGGAATAAATTGTGAAGTTACTTTGTAACTGCGCAAGCATAGCAGATGATGCAATCGGACTGATTGCAGCCTGCGGATCTGCGGTAATGTCTTCCAGGAAAATATTATCGATCAGTTTTTTGTTGATTCCTGCACCAAAGAAACTTTCATAAAAAACATGGTTGAATCTTACCTGGATAAATTCTTCTCCACCAACCACAATTGGTTCCTGCGCAATATTGGTGATCAGATTGTTTAATTCAGTTTTTATCGGAGCATCGATTACCAGTGCATTCGCAAAATTTTGTAATTCCGCCTTATTCCGGGGTGTATTTGTTTCAAGAACATTTGTCTTGAGCAACTTTACCAATTCTTCTACTGCAAGATTCTTTGGTTCGGCATTGTATTGTGTAAGTGCCTCTGTAATTACAGAAGTTACACCAGCCAGGTTAACTGTTCCTTCCGCAGGTCTTACCAATTTTGCTCCCCGAACAGAACCAGGATCACTTTCTTCCAGGTTGAATTTGGAAATCATGGTTGGTTGATTTACCAGCAAGGGAATTTTAGTTGCTCCACTGAATGTTTTTGCTGCGATTGCAGTCCTGGTGTTTGGCCTTGATATTTTTCTGAATGCTGCAGACTTGGAGGCCTGGGGAATTCTGCTGTCAACAAAATCCTTCATGATCGTTTTTGTTCCCGATGGATTTAGAACAAACGATTGAACTGAATGTGTCAGCATAAAAATTTTATCCTTTCCTGCATTCACAATATTCTTTTTCATGATCGCACGCAGGATATGTTTTGCAAGGATTGCCTGTTCTATCTTTTTGTTTGCTTCATTGATCCTGTCGACCTGCAGCCATGCACGATGCATAAAATCTTCCTGTCGTTTCTGGATCACAGCAGTTCCAAATCCTGCTGCAGCGCGGTTTCTGAAGTCAAGATTGAGTTCATTTACCCATGGCGGATTTCCCGGATCGTCCAACCTGTTTACCAAGGCATGCCATACACCATAAACAGGAGGTACCAGTATCGGGTCATCCGTTAAATCGGCACTGAAAAAAACTTTACCTGCTGCAAGTACTTGTGAGGTATCTACAAAATCTGCAGATAAGGATAAGAGTTCTTTCAGTTTTTGAACAGTCTGTACATCCTCTGCATTCGAATTATCTGCAGGCGGCCATTTATCCTTTTCCATATCAACCGGCTTCAGCGCTGCTTCGAGACCGATTGTTTTTGATCCGTTGTTGACGGTCTGTAAATTGAATCCGGGATCAGTGATATCCATTTTCATTTTGCCCTGTTCCTTATCCATTACAAATGGTTTGAGGATCATGGCCAGACTTTCGAAATCTCCGTAATTGCCTGTTCTGAAACTCCATTGATAATACACCGGAAAGTCAAAAGGCCTTTTGGTTGATGCAGGCATTGCACCTTTTTTCCAGGAAGGAGTTTGTGCAGCAACCCCGGTTGCGTCACCGCCTAAACCAGTTAATCTTCCGGCTTCAAATGCAGGAATCAGGAAGCAGGTATAATGTGTATTCTTTTGTAATTTTCTTGGACATAACAATCTTGATACCGCCATATCAGGATTAGCTCCGATCTCATTATTAACTTCAGTCATTAATCCTACACCTTCAAAATTGTCGAGCTGGTTATTGATATGAACATGCGCAAATGCCCAGGTATCATTCTGGTGATGAAAACAAACATCAAACACTTCCTGCTTCACACTGATATAAGGAAGTCCGCTGTTGTTTGGCATCAATGTAAATTCATCATCTGTCAGTGCAACCAGTGCAATCCATGGACGCAATTTTGTTGTATTGCCTGCCCCTGCTGCTTTTGAAGGTGTATATCTCCAGCAAAAATCTTCCTCATAAAATTCTATATAGGGGAGCCCGTTCGCTTCGAAATTTGTAATTCCATTTTTCGGTTGAATTCTTACTATTGAATTGGTATGAATACCCGTTACATCACCCGGTCCGATTATGTTGACGGTTTTTGTTACGGATGCGACCTGTTTTGCATCTGCCGCATCGGTATACTCAATATCAAGTTTGGTATCCATGTTCGCACGAAGGATAGATGTACCATCAGAAGTTCCGAGGGTATCTTCTTCGCGGATGTTTACGGATAGTCCCTGTCTTGTCCAGGGCAGAAAACCATATGTTGGAAGTTTATCGGCCATAAAAAATAATTAAACAGTCTCCAGTTGATAGGAGGGTGAAACACTCAGGGTTTTCTTCATCTTCGGATTTGTTTTGATAATCTCCTGCAAGGCTGCTTCTGCTTCGGCTTTTGTTCCTACGCTGAATGCACCTGCATGTGCAGATAAGGTATCCGTATGTATGATTGAATAAGCTTCTTCATTCATTTTTACAGCTCCGTCTTTTTTGAAATTTTTATCGTGGTTCTGTTTCGATAACGCCGATCTTCCAACATCTCCGCCTTTGATAAATGCCCTGAATAGTTTGAGGGAAAGCGGGTTGAAGTTCAGGAGCTTCGATGGGAAAGGATCGAAATCAGAAACCCTGCAATCATAAATCAGCGTCCGGTTTCTTCCGTAACTGCACTTCAGTGAATTATCTGCAACTGAAACTCCGCTTACTTCCTGTGTGTAGGAAGGAGAGGAAAGTTTTTCTTCATCTTCCAGTTTTTTGAATGCGGCAGGAGCAAAGGAGTCTCTTGCTTCATTGATGCTGATCAGTTCTGTTCCGATATGGAAGGAAACGATTCTGGCATTTTTCAGATCAATGGAAGTATGGTTGCCAAACTTATTGATTTCAATGTTTAATGGAAGAACGGTCTGACTGATCTTCAGCATTCCAAACGATTGAAGGATCACTTCTCCTTCTGCCGGAACCAGGTCTTTTGTTGAAACCAGGTTGAACCTGTTCGTTGGAATTTCTGCTGTCCAGTTTGCACTCAGACTGAAGGCTTCGATCAGTTTAGGTATAACAGGTATCGGTGGTTCGATAACATGCTGTTCTTCTCCCCATGTAACATTGAAGCGAACCTTGATGGTAAAGAACAGGATCTTGAAGGATGCAGTTCCGTTTGCATTCCATGGTGTTGGTCCTGAAAGATTGAATTCAAGTTCAATGGAGAATAAGGTGGAGCCGCCCATTTTGACAGCAATTCCCGCTTCAATTCTTGCCATGAATTTGAATGGTGAGAATTGAAACAGTACATCAAATCCAAGGTATCCTTCCACGCTGAAAGGACCTACTTCAAACTTCAGTTCCAGTTTTGCCCCGAACTGAACAGTGTTGGAAGTGATCGCAAAGTAAGTTGTAAGTCGCAGCAGCGGATTATCTGCAAATATGGTAAGGGATAAACGTTTCAGGTTAGGAACATTCAGTTCTGCAGGAGGCTTGAAAGATGGATGGAAACCACCGACAGACATAAGGAAGCCTTTGTTGTTTCCCCAGTTCAGTCGTAAAGCCATATCACCTTCGAGTGTGAACGTGAGTATGCGCGAATTGACGATGCTTGCATCGAATGAAAGGTAGCCGTTAGTGAAATCAATTACGCCAAGGAAGTTTACCTGCAATCGCAGTACGGCTGCATCTTCTGTTGGGAGAACAATTTTCAGTACGCCCAGGATAGCAAGACGAACCGGGTTGGTGAATTCCATTGCGATCCCAAACTCAATGCTCACGAGTGTTGGGACGCCCCAGGTAATTTTCGCCATCAGGCCGATAAAGAACTGGTCCTGTTTTGCCGGAAAGATCTGTCGCAATTGCGGTAACAGCGTATTGATATTCGCAACAATATCTTCAGGGAATAAAATCGAATCCAGTGCATTGTTTCGGACGCCATCCTGCAGTGCAGGTATATGAATTGTTCTGTTGATACCGAGCATTCCTCCAAGTCCGCTGAGGAAAAATCCCATACCCAATACGATGCCCGGAGTAAATTGAACACTTAAGATGACGAGGAGTGAAAATCCTTTTGTGCCATCGGGGAATTTTGTGTTGATGATACCGATTGCAGCAACCTGGATCGTATCCTGGATCATCAGTTCAAGTCCGCCCGCATATTCCCCTTTTTCAGGATCGAACAAAACAAAACCTCCCCCTTTAACGATGCCTGCATCAATGGAAAGTCCCACCATCTTCGGTGGTTTGAAACCAAGACTAAAATCAACCGGTCCAAGATTTCCATCCCTGTCTTCAGGGAATTTGAACTTCGCGATAATCCCGATTCCATCTACGGTTGCAACGATAGGTCCCAGTGCTGCTTTAATACCGACACTGATTGCTATAGGTAATTCGTTTCCGGATGGAAAAACGCCCAGAGTTGCATTATTGATTTCGATCGGGCCGAGTTGCAAATGAGATGGAAGTGTGATCTCAAGACCGCTGCTTCCTTTGAAATAAAATCCGGATTCAATTCCAAATCCAAACCCGAGTTCGAAGGCCATGATAATCCCTTCCGGAGGAAGCAGTTTGGCAAGGAATCCATCGGTATCACCAGGTGCGGGTTTGATCACGATCTTACTTCCTTTCAGATCGAATTCCATACCCACATCTTTCGATCCCGTGCGGTTCAGTTTTGCAGCGATGGCGACTGCAGCTGATTCGAATTCATACCTGCTGGCTTCACTGGAACCAATCACTATGAATTTTGATCCGTCGGCTTTCGCGTATTTGAGTCCCAGTGCAACTTTTGCATCTATTCCGCCAATCGATCCGGCACCCGCAAGATCAGTAAATAAGGAAGGCATTTCATTGGGTCGCAAAACAAGGGCGATTCCATTTTCCATGTTGAGCGCCGTCTCAAAATTGAAAGCAAGTTTGTCGCTGATCCTGATCTCTTCTTTGAATGCCTGCCGGGCATAGGGGAGCATCGACAAACCCGGAAGTGTTGCTCCGTTTGGTGGATTGATATATAAATCAATGCCTGCTCCAAGTGCGAGGTTTGAAAATTGTTCATCGAGGATCAGTAAGCGGAGCGCACGTTTATCGGTTGTAGGAGCGGGTGGAAATCCATTGATCTTTGTGAGTACATCATCAGGTATCGTAACAGATCTGAAATTGATATTGTATGCTTCAAACAGGTCCGTCAGTTTTTCGAAGATGATGTTTTTATCCAGCGTTGGAGTTGCCCATCCATACAGCTCTTTGAGCGTTTTGAGCGGATCAGTAAACAGTTGCGGGATTCTTTCAAAATGTATTTCCCTTCTTATATAGGAAGGTCGCGTTGCAGTGGCCGCAATAAGCCTGAGTTGTATGATACCGAATAACTGGAGCAGCGTTCCAACCTTTGGTTGTTTCTGTAACAAATATTCTGCAAGAAGATATTGAACAAGCTGTGCAGGAAGGTCATCTTTAAGTTCATTCATGGTGGCAGGAAGCGCACCAAAAAATGATTGTGCATTATTCTTAAGATTATTGATCTTTCCAACCAGGTCTTTGATCTTATCCAGGAGATCAACTACATTACCCATGTTGATCTCTCCGCTTTCAATAATGGTTATAATTTGTGTAATGATCCCTGAAATTTCACTCAGGTTTGCATTGAAGGTTACATCGTAACCCAGTTCTTTTAAAAAGGAAATGGTATCCTGGGGTGTTTCAAATGCTTCTTTAAGAGGCTCAAAAGCATAACCGAATTCTTCAGCTATAATGGCAAGTGTATCGCGGTCTGACATAAGATTTACTTAGACTATGTTGTAAAATCTGGGATCCCGGTCATCATAATTTTTTACGGATGTAGTTCCGCTACCGGCATCAGCGTAGTAATTAAATATGACGTTATTGTTTCCATTCTCACAGGTTACGGGATTAACATTATACTCGTGCCTTTTCCCTGTCGCTACTACCGTTGGAGAGTTACGCGTAATTCCAAATGTCCAGTCGAGGTTATCAATCATATCATTCAGGGAAGCGTATCCATATCTTGTATAAAAAGGAAAAGCGTGGGTGGATGCAAGAGATTGTGCAAATACATTTGCGCCCGGTTGAGTAGGCAGTGCTGCAAATTTTGTTTTCAAATAGGCAATGCGGCCCGGAAGATCAGCAGGAAGCGGATTTCCGGTAGTATCCATTGTATAGGTGATAACTGTGACCAGTTTATATTGATACCTGCCTGCACTCATTCTTGCCAGGTTCGGAACTGGTGAGGGAGTGATATTAATACGATGAAGTGAATTGTCTACAGAATGAATATTTCTCGGAATCCATGTTGTAAACTGAGCATCCGTGATGAGGTTATTATGAATATCCCTGTAGTTTTTTGCAAGTAATGCGGTCTTTAAATCGTTTTTATTTGCAATCCTTGTTTTTGAGAATACACTAAAATCATAGAGAAAAGTTTCAAAAACTCCCTGGGCTCCAACAAGCAGGAGATGGTAAAATTTTGGAGCAGCCACTCCAATTGATACAGTGCTTGTTCCATTTATGACATCCTTGAATTTGTTAAGGAACGGAAGCGACTGACCAACCCTGCATCCTTTGATCAAAAGAAATGGTGGAATCGGATTATTGGTAGCAGGATCCAGCGGGCGGGGCACAATAACATTATCATTGATCCTTGCATTTCCTGCGACATTAGATGCTTCAAGGTTTTCCCATCTTGTTCCGTCGGTGAGAATATCATACTTCAAAGCCATGTATGCATTGTCGTCGCCGTGACTTGCGAGGTGCATGTGCGTCAATGGCCTTGCGGCAGCATTGCCATTCAGTCCTGAAATGAACATCCTGAAATTATCAATGATGTTATGATCGAGCGAAGTAGTGTTGGCCCTGTTCACGTACAGTCGTCGTAAGGCACGATCGTACCTGGTAGGTCCGGGAGCAAGTGCAAAATCCATAAAATAGGTTTTAAAACCAGGCCGGAACCGATATGTGCAAGTTTATTCCAAGAGTAAGGAAAGGATTGGGCAGGAAATAATTTTCAAAGAGGTCTATTAAGTTATAGAATTATTTCAGGAATCAAAAGCATTTGAAAAGATTCTGCAAAAATCATTTTTTAAAAGGGTGCGTTCATTTTTTTATAGAAAACAATCGCAGTAAAATGGTTGGATTTTTAATTTGATATAGAATAACCCGAATGCTGTCGTAACATTTTTATTCTTCATAAAATTCAATCGGCAATCCATCAGGATCGGCAATGAAAGTAAAACGCTTACCCGTGAATTCATCAATCCTGACAGGTTCCACTTCAACTTTAAACGATTCAAGATGTGCAATGATCTTATCAAGATCAACTACGGCAAATGCAAGGTGTCTTAGTCCCTGTGCTTCCGGCCGGGAAGGTCGAACCGGAGGATCCGGAAAGGAAAAAAGTTCAATTACATAATGGTCATCAATTGCCAGGTCAAGTTTCCATGAATCCCTTGTTTCGCGATACACTTCACGGATTATCTTTAATCCGAGTACTTCCGTATAAAATTTTCTGGAACGGTTGTAGTCGGAGCAGATGATGGCGATATGATGTATTCCCCTGATCATGAACTGTGGTTATTGACAGGTAAATATAATTTTTTTCATTACCTAGCATGATTATTATTAGGTTGTTATGTAAACTTTAAGGGCAATTTTGCCGGGACAAATATCCTTGTAACGCATGACCAAGTCTATCTTTATTGCAACCACGGAACCATACAGCGGAAAATCAGTTGTGGCGCTCGGAATAGTGAACATGTTATTGAGAAAAGCCGGGAAGGTTGCTTATTTCAAGCCAATTGTCAATGATGATCCTTCCGAGAAGAAGGATGTCGATATTGAAACCATTCTTACCCATTTCAATTTATCCATTCCTTATGAAGATACCTATGCGTTTACGCGCCAGCAGGGACTTCGGCAGATGGAATCAGAATCCAGCGGTGAGATGATCGATACGATTATCCGAAAAGTAAAGAAGCTCGAAGATTCAAACGACTTCACGGTAATTGAGGGAAGTGATTTTGTGGGAGAAGGGGCTGCATTTGAATTTGAGACCAATCTTGCGATAGCAAAAAATCTCGGAGCTCCGGTTATTCTTGTTGTCAGTGGCGATAATAAGGGCACTGCACAAATTATCAATACCACACAGGCTGTTATCAGGAACTTCAATTCAAGGGAAGTCCAGGTACTCGCAGTTGTTGTCAATAAAGTGAAGAAGGAAATGGTGGATGATATCCAGGAGTTATTATCGCCGCAACTAGGTAGTGACATTATACTGGCTGTAATACCACAAGACAAACAACTGCAGAATCCAACAATGAAAGAGATCGCTGATCAGTTGGGAGGAAGAATTCTTTTCGGAGAGAATTCGCTCAGCAACCAGGTCGATCATTTTGTTACCGGGGCGATGCACCTGCCGAAATTTTTAAATCACCTGGATGAGAATGTACTGATCGTAACACCAGGCGACCGCGGAGATATCATCATCGGATCATTGCAGGCGAATCTTTCCACGACCTACCAGAAGATCGCCGGAATAATTCTGACTGCAGGTATTGAACCGGAGGAGCCGATCATGCGACTGATACAGGGTTTGCAGACGGTGGTGCCAATAATTCTAGTAGAATCAGGAACATTTAAAACCACGCAGATCGTTGGTAGCATCAATGCAAGACTAAGTGCTGATAATGGTAAGAAGCTGGAACTCGCGATCAATACTTTTGAAAAGTATGTTGACGTAAAAGCGCTGGATGATAAGATTGTGACCTTTGAACCGGAAGGTATCACTCCGCATATGTTCCAGTACCAGCTCACGAAAAAAGCAAAGAGTTATATCAAACATATTGTATTGCCGGAAGGTAATGACGACAGGATCCTGAAAGCAACTGCAAGACTGATCGAACAGGAAGTTGTAAAGCTTACCATTCTCGGTGATCCGGAGCAGGTAGCTGCATCTTATAAGCGGTTAGGATTGAATATGGATCTGAATAGAATTAAGATCATCAATCCCGCAGATTCAGAATATTACAATGACTTTGTTGAAACATTATATGAACTAAGAAAGAGTAAGAACGTAACGCTTGAAATGGCCCGCGACCTGATGACGGATGTTTCCTATTTCGGTACGATGATGGTGTATAAAGGTCTTGCTGACGGAATGGTAAGTGGTGCGGTTCATACTACACAGCATACGATCAGACCTGCACTGCAATTTGTAAAAACGAAGCCGGGGATATCCATGGTTTCATCGGTATTCTTCATGTGTTTGCCGGATAGGGTTTCAGTATTCGGTGATTGTGCGGTGAATCCGAATCCAACAGCAGAACAACTTGCGGAGATCGCTATTCTATCTGCAGAAAGCAGTGCGAAATTTGGGATAGAACCAAGGATCGCGATGTTGTCGTATTCATCAGGAACATCGGGAGAGGGAGAGGATGTGGAGAAAGTAAGAAAGGCAACCGAGATCGTGAAGAAATTAAAACCTGAATTGAAAGTTGAAGGTCCGATACAATATGATGCTGCAGTGGATCCGATTGTTGGCAGGCAGAAGTTACCGGGTTCGGAAGTAGCAGGACAGGCGAGTGTACTGATTTTCCCTGATCTGAACACGGGGAACAACACGTATAAAGCTGTGCAGAGAGAAACCGGCGCACTGGCGATTGGACCGATGTTGCAGGGATTGAATAAGCCAATTAATGATCTGAGCAGGGGATGTACTGTAGATGATATTTTTAATACCGTAGTCTTAACCGCCATCCAGGCGCAGGAAATAGCATAACATGAATATTTTTGTGATCAATTCAGGAAGCAGTTCTATCAAGTACCAGTTATTCAGAATGCCCGATGAACACCCGATCTGTTCGGGATTGGTTGAACGGATCGGACTTGATAATTCTATCATCACACATAAGATCTATCAGAACAAGGAACAAAATGTGATCCGCGAAACATTACAGTTGAAGGATCATGAACAGGGATTACATGAAGTAACGAGGTTGCTGACTGATCCGCAGATAGGAGTGATCAAAGATCCGGAAGAAATTAATGCCGTTGGTCACAGAGTGGTTCATGGCGGAGAAGCATTTGCATCAACGACTATCATCAACGATGATGTTGAGCAAAAGATTCTTGAGTTGTTTTCACTTGCACCGTTGCACAATCCTGCAAACTACAAAGGCATTAAGGTAGCGGAGAAGATCTTTACCAAAGCAAAACAGGTAGCGGTATTTGATACGGCATTTCACCAGTCAATGCCCGAGCGTGCATTCCGTTTTGCCATACCAAAAGCATACTATACAGAACATAAGATCCGTGCATATGGTTTTCATGGAACTTCACACAAATATGTGAGCAGGGAAGCAGGAAAATTCCTGGAGAATCCCTCTGCAAAGATGATCACCATCCATTTGGGAAATGGATGCAGTATGACTGCTGTTGAAAATGGAAAGTCGGTGGATCACAGTATGGGCTTCGGTCCCCTGGGAGGACTGATTATGGGAACAAGGTCTGGTGATATCGACCCATCCATTATTTTTCATTTGATAGAACATATGGGGATGAGTGCGCAGGAAGTAAGCAGCCTGCTGAACAAACAATCCGGAATGCTCGGTTTGACGGGTAATAGTGATATGCGAGATATCACTGCATTGATCAGAAAAGGAGATCATGATGCAGCGCTTGCGTATGAGTTGTATGCATACCGCATCAAAAAATACATCGGTGCTTATGCGGCAGTGTTGAATGGTCTTGATGCAATTGTTTTCACGGCGGGAGTCGGCGAGAATGATGCGGAGATCAGGATGAGGGTTTGTCATGAAATGGAATACCTGGGTATATCCATTGATGAAGCATACAATGCTGAAAGAGCTCCGGGCATTCGTGATATTTCCGCAGATGATTCAAGGGTGCGCGTGCTGGTGGTTCCAACAAATGAAGAGCTGGAGATAGCGAAAGAGTGTTTTGATTTATTGGGTTAAGAACTGCACGACAGCATTGAACTTCCGGGCTTTTGAGCTGCCCATCCCGGTCTTTTCGTAAGAAATTTTTTATACTGGTCAGAGTAAGGAGTTCTTATTGCTTCATGCAATTCATCAAACAAACTTTGGTCGCCTTTTTCAAGAGCTTCGATTGCCTGGTGAAGCAAATAATTTCTGAGGATAAAAACAGGATTATGTTGCTGCATTTTTTCCTTAGAGACTTTTGTCGATTGCATAGAATAGAGCTGAACAAATTCGAACAGTTTATTTATTTGTTCCTCTGAAACATCATGGTAAAAACTTTCTGTAAAGAAATCACGTGCATCTTTTGCAGTTTCCAGGTTTCCCGGAAGATCTTTCAGCAACTGGAAAAAGATTGTCATATCCGGTTTGAGCGAGCTCAACACCTGCTCCAGGATTCTTATCATAGGAAGATGGTCAGCATGATAATCCAGTCCTAATTTGCCCGACATCATTCCAAAATATTTTGCCCAGAAGATATCATCATAACTATCTAGAACTGTTACCAGTTCATCTGTTCCTTCAAATAAAGGTGCGAGCGCATTTGCAAGACAGGCCAAGTTCCATTTTGCAATTGAAGGCTGTTTGCCGAATGCATATCTTCTTCCCGGAAGATCAGTTGTGTTGGGAGTAAAATTCGGATCGTAGTCATCAAGGAAAGAATAAGGACCATAGTCGATGGTAAGTCCGAGGATCGACATGTTATCTGTATTCATCACACCGTGTACAAATCCAACACGCATCCATTCCACTATCATTGCAGCAGTCTTTTCAACGACTTCCCCAAACCATTGGAGGATGATTCTTTCTGCAATACCTGACGCGTTTGTGTCTGCTGCTATGGCTTCTGCATTCAGGTTTTTAGTATCATGCTTATTACCTTCTCCGTTTAAATCTATGTGTGAATAATACCTCTTTATCGTCCATTCAACAAGATTTCGCAGGTTTTCAATTTCCCCTCTTGCAGCAAGAATTTCAAAATTTCCGAACCTTAAAAAAGAAGGCGCTACCCGCATTACGATTGCTCCGGGTTCAAATTGAGGATTGCCATTGTAAAACATATCCCGCATCACCTGGTCGCCGGTGGAAACAAGTGCAAGCGCTCTTGTTGTTGGTATCCCCAAATGATGCATTGCTTCACTCATCAGGTATTCACGGACGGAAGATCGCAAAACTGCTCTTCCATCTGCCGTTCTTGAATAGGGGGTCAATCCTGCTCCTTTAAGTTGCAGCTCATATGTTTTTTGATTGGATCCAACCCATTCGGTGAGGGTAATTGCTCTTCCATCTCCCAATTGTCCTGCCCAGTTTCCAAACTGGTGACCAGCATAGCAGGCTGCATATGGCTTCATTCCTTCCGCCACAAAATTTCCACCCAAAACCTGGAGATCTTTTTCTGTTGGCTGTTCGATTCCAAGTTCAACTGCAAGCGGATCACTCCACGCGATCATTTGTGGTTTTTCAACAGCAGTAGGATTCACCAAACTGTACAATGCCCCAGGTGTTTGTCGTGGTCTGTTTATACCACTTGTATCACCCGGGAAATTTTCCACGAATTCATTCTTATAATTTCCTTTGCTGAGTAACGCCATTGATTTCTTTTTGATTGGAACGCTGAGTATCAGTTGTTCAATTTTTTTAATAAAGCACCATTCATCCACCCTGGTTTTTCCAGGATCTGAATGTTATCTGTGTAAAATTACGCCCAGGGATGTTTATAAGGCGCACGATAGCTTCTCTTTAACATTGCAGTTGCTTCAGGATCATTGAGGACGATCTTTTTCACCGGATCATATTGTAAAGGTCTTTGCAGTTGCATCGACATATTCGCCAGTATGCAGGAGGCTGTAGAGATATGTCCTTCCTCAATATCTGCCACAGGTCTCTTTTTATTTTCAATACACTTAAGAAAATCCCTCATATGAGCTCTTGTTGCAGGCGCAGCATGAATTTCGATACTGTCTTCCGTTACATCTTCCGGATATTTTTCTCTTTCATATACTGCCTCCACTCTTAGTTTTTCTCCTTTCAACGGAACATAATCATATTGATAGGGACTCATCTTCAGCGTTCCTTTATCTCCATAGATCATCAGTCCCCACGGATAATCAGGATCCGTTGCGGTTCCCCAGGTTCTGTGCTGCCAGATGCAGTTCAGGTTATCAAATTCAAAAGAGGCAACCTGAGTATCTGAGATATTCGACTTGCCTGATTTATTCACGAGAATTCCACCTGTAGAACTGATTTTCTTCGGCCATCCCAGATCCAGCATCCAGCGTGCCTGGTCGAGCATATGGATACACATATCACCCAGGATTCCATTTCCATACTCCATGAAGGCACGCCACCATCCGCGGTGTGGTAACCCGTCGAATGGTCTTAGCGGGGCAGGTCCGGTCCAAAGATCATAATCGAGATGCGCAGGGATTTCCTGTAACGGAGGATTGCTGTTGTTGCGCATATGATAGTAGCAGCACATTTCTACATGACTGATCTTTCCCAAAGCACCGGTATCTATATATTTTTTCTTTGCATCGATTAAATGCGGAGTGCTTCTTCTCTGCGTTCCAACCTGTACTACACGCTGGTGTTTTCTTGCAGATGCCAGGATTGCTTCACCTTCCAGTACATCCACACTGATGGGTTTCTGAAGGTAAACATGCGCCCCGCTTTCGATGGAATGAATTGCCATCAGGGCATGCCAGTGATCCGGACTTCCTATCACCACGATCTCAGGTTTCTGTTTCTGCAACATCTCCCTGTAATCCTTGTATAAGGATGGTTTCTGTTTGGGATGTCTCTTTCTTATCAGCTCATCCGCTTCTTTCAATTGCTTTGAGTCGGGGTCTGATAGTCCCACCAGTTCAATATCCGCGACCTGCATCAACCTGAACAGATCGCTTTTCCCATACCATCCTGTTCCTATCAGTCCAACCCGATATTTTTTCGATGGCGCAAATGATGCAAGACCTGAATGTTGTAATCCTGCGAGTGCGATGGTAGCTGCTGTACCTTTTATAAAATTTCGGCGATGGATCATATTAGTTGAATTGTCTGTCTTATTATACTTGCTGATCTCCTTAAGGTATAAAGAATTGAAGTTTTATCGCTGGTCTGGTATATAATTTTCAGCAGTATCAAAAAATCTTCGAATGGGAAACAGAAAATTATCGGGCCAGACCGCTGTTGTTACCGGTGCAAGTTCAGGAATCGGAAAAGCCTGTGCGCTCGCACTTGGTGAAGCAGGTGCAAATGTGGTGGTGAACTACCATAAGGATGCATCAGAAGCTGATGAAGTGGTCAAAGCTATCAATGATATGGGCAGCGTCGCAATCGCAGTGCAGGCTGATGTGAGTAAGGAAGAAGAAGTGATCGCCATGTTTCAGAAAACCTTTGCCGAGTTTGAAACTGTAGATATCCTGATCAATAATGCAGGACTTCAGCAGGATGCTCCATTCGAAGAGATGACCCTCAAACAATGGCAGACCGTGATCGATGTAAACCTGACGGGACAATTCCTTTGCGCAAGAGAAGCTATCAAGGAATTTTTGAAAAGGGGAGTTGTGCCGGAAAGATCCGTTGCCTGCGGAAAAATCATCTGTATGAGTTCTGTTCATGAATTGATTCCCTGGGCCGGACACGTTAATTATGCTTCTTCCAAAGGTGCGATCAAGATGTTTATGCAAAGTCTTGCGCAGGAATACGGTTCAAAAAAAATCAGGGTGAATAGTATTTGTCCGGGAGCAATTAAAACACCGATCAATAAGGAAGCATGGAGTACTAAAGAATCACTTGACTCATTGCTTACGCTCATTCCTTACAACAGGATCGGTACACCGGGCGATGTGGGCAAACTGGCCGTGTTCCTTTGTTCCGATGATTCTGATTATATCACCGGTGCAAGTATTTTTATCGATGGAGGCATGTCGGTATTCGAGGGATTCGCCGACAATGGATAGTTGTCCGGAAATTGAAAAGTTATTCCTGGTTATTTCTTATAATCATCATTGATCTCCAGCCAGTAACCATCGGGGTCCTGGATCCACAATTGGGAGATACCGTCAACCCGACTGGTGATCTTTCCTTTTTCGCCACCTGCATTATAGTAGGGAATCTTGCTGCTATCGACCCTTGCCTTGAATGCTGCAAAATCATTCGTGCTTAAGCAGAGGTGGTTGTTCAGGAAATATTCTTTCTTTTCAGTTGCTCCCTCGATGATATGCATGGAAGCACCCCCGCCGATGTTCAGCCAGAGATGTTTGTTATCCTTAAATGGTTCAGAAATAGAATCCAATTGCAGAAACCCCGTATAAAATTCCCGGGATGCCTGCAGGTCCTTTACAAAGATTGCAAGGTGATTGATGCGTAGTGCGGGTTTCGTTTGACCAAAACCATTCAGCTGGCATAATACCGCGGAAAGAATGGTCAGCAGTATAAATTTTTTCATCCCTTTGGTTGTTCAGTTTCAGAATCGGTTTGCTTTTCCGTTTTGTGAATATCATGAATTATCTGGTTTTTCAGACTGTCATAAAAAGAATGACGGCTAACAATACTTGCAACCAGGTTCGCACATAGGGCTGTAAGCATGATGAAAAAGATCACATTATGGCTGTTGGTCATTTCCAGGATAAGGATGGAAGAAGTGAATGGACTTCTGGTAATACTGGTCAGGAAGCCGGTCATGCCACAAAGGATGACCAGGTTGATTTCAGGATTCGTAAGGTCATACAATCCGGCATACACTGCACCGATGCTGGCTCCTGCACTTAAGGAGGGAGCAAAAATTCCTCCTGCGGCTCCGGTCGAAAAGGATACGATCGATCCCAATAACCGCATAAACGGCAGATGCCAGTCGAGCTGCTTATTATCCGTAAAAAGGGTTTGCACCATGATCTCTTTTCCGGATCCCAGAACTTTTTCACCCAGGAAAATAGCCATAGTTGCAATGATCAATCCGCATACAAACAGGTATACTACATTTTTTGACGGCTTCTTTAAAACCGATTTTTTCCTCAGAAGATAAAGAATGGCCGATCCCATTCCTGCACCTGCAAAACCGGTGATGACTGAAAGCGGGATTATGATCAGGATAACCCAATTTGAGAAATTATTTAGCTGGGGATAACCCAGGTAGAGATAGGGTCCCAGGAAATAAAGTGCCGTTAATCCCGCGATGATCACCCCCGTAAGTAAGGCAGAACGGAAAAAACTGAAATGAGTTTTGGTGAGTTCTTCAATCGCGAATACGATTCCACCCAGGGGAGTATTAAATGCAGAAGCGAGTCCGGCCGCAGCTCCGGTTACCAGCATATTTCTCTTTGAAATTTTCGGATACCATTCCGGCAAAAGGTCATTGATCCATTTAAAAATGGAAGCAGAGATCTGGATGGTAGGTCCTTCACGGCCCACAATCCCTCCGCCAAAAACCATTACAAGACTGGAAGCTATTTTTATCAGGATCACGCGGATTCCCAATAGAGAATTAACCTTGTAATTGTGCCTGGGATTGGAGAGTTCTATTGCTGCTGTTACCTGTGGAATCCCACTGCCACGGGCATAGGGAGCGTAGCGCTGAACGACCCACCAGGCTGCAACGAAACAGACGGGCGTGACGATTAAAAAGGCATTGGGATTATAATTATATAGATAGACTGTACCTGCTTCTGCAAGTGCAAACAGTTTTGCATAAAACACCGCAATCGCACCGGCAATTAATGCACCGATCCAGAAAGGGAGGGCATTGAGCAGGTTCTTTTTGAGGTTTTCATTATTTGCTGCAAGTTGTTTGGAATTTACAAAGTTTTTTATCTTATTCACCAGCCTCATACAAAAATGGATAAGGCGCGAAGTTAAGGGATAAGAAAAGAAAGGCCATTTGCATTTGCTCTCAATGATTACTAAAGAATGATATCATTCTTGTATCGCAGGTGCTGAATAATTTCCTGCACATGTTCTTCATCAGTTCCGCAACATCCCCCAAAGACCATCATATGCTGGAGATTATTTTTTAATTCACGGTTCTGTAAACCAAGATCACGCGGGTTGCCGCGATCGAGCATCGTGCTGTTGTCGAGTTCCTGGTGACTTTTCCTCGATGCATTCGACCTGATCCCGTTGATTCTTGAAGTCCAGTTATGATCAACACCTGCATTGATCTCATTGGTGAAATGATCCGGGTGCGCACAGTTGATCATATAGTAAAGCGGTTTTGTTTCAACACTTGAATCAACAAGTTCAATTGCATCTTTCATGGATCTTCCGGAAGGAAGAAAACCGTCGGTTTCAACAGTGAAAGAAATCACGCAGGGCAATCCTACCTCTTCGCAGGCCAGCGCAATGCCGATTGCTTCTTCCACATAATTTATTGTGTATGCGGAGATCATATCAACAGGTGTTTCCCTGAGTGCCTTTATCTGCTGAAGATGGTACTCCTTTGCTTCATTGATACTCATTTTTTCGCCGGGGTTATATCCATCTCCTCTCGGACCAATGCATCCGCTGATTAGAATGGAACGGATTCTTCCCCTGTATTCTTCTTTCAGTTCAACCATCATTTCGATGGCTTTTTTATTGATGTTGTATAACTCTGATTCAGGATAACCGACTTTTTGGATCCAGTCTGGATTTGCCCGCCAGGTGGGACTTTCCAGGATAAATCCTGTATTATAGGATGCGGCGATCTCAAGATAATTCCGATAGTAGTTTTTCATTTCCTCACACCCGGTTTCATCCTTAAGCATATCGAATGCAGCGAAACAGGGAAGGTCAATACCTTTCTTGAAGATCATGGTTGTTTCGAGGCCACCGTCTGTTAGGTACAGGTCGGGCCCCCTCCTGAAAAGAGGGTTATTGAGTGACATAGCATATAGGTTTTGATGGTTATATTAATTTACGAAATAATTCCTGTAACCCATTTTTAAAACTTGTAGTCTGATGTAGAAAATATTGTCATGCTTCAGAAAATAATCATCTGGGTAGTTGCCCTGCTGAGTTCCTATAATTCCTTTTCCCAACAACTGGATAAGAATGAAAAAAGGGCAATCCTTGATAACACGATTTCAATGTTGTCGAAACACTATCATTTCAGGGATAAAGTAAAAATGATAGAAGACCGGCTTAATAACAACTTCAAATCCGGTGCTTATTCAACGTTGAATGAAAGAGACGCCTTTACAACTGCTGTTGCAAAGGATATGAAGGATGCTGCAAATGATCAACATCTTAATTTCTTTTATACACCTGAGCACCTTATTCCAAAGAATAATGATGGACCGGGTATGAACTGGGGACTGATCGAAGAAAAATTCCTGAACAATGGATTGAATTCAGTGAGTATCATTTCCGGTGATATCGGACTCATCAGATTGCAGGCATTCGGATCTATTGAAGAAGTACTTCCTGCGGCATTCACTTTTGTAGCGAATACACAGGCACTGATCATTGATCTTCGGGGAAATGGTGGTGGAATGCCTTCAAATCTTGTAAGCAGTTACCTGCTTCCTGAAGAGCGGATTCATTTGCTGACCATGTACTGGAATGATCGGACTGATAGTTTCTTCACTGAAAAGAACCTGAAAGGACCTAGATACCTCGACAGGCTAGTGTATCTTTTAACGGATAAAGGAACGTTTTCATCCGCAGAAGAATTTGCTTATGACCTGCAGGCATTGAAGCGGGTAACTATTGTAGGTGAAGCGACAGGTGGTGGTGCAAATCCGGGTGGACTCATGCCGATCCATAATTTCGCTGATGGATCAAAGATCGATATGTATGTATCGATGGGACATGTTGAGAATGCAATTACCAAAGCAAACTGGGAAGGAATAGGAGTACAACCCGAAGTGAAGGTAACTCCATCGGAAGCTTTGAAGAAGGCGCACCTGCTGGCACTGGAGCAGTTGATTGCAAAAGAAAAAAACAAAGTGGTGAGAGATCAATACGAACTGATTAAAAAGAAAGTGGACGGAGCGATTGCAAAGAACTGATTTATGAATTCATCGCATTGACAATACATTGAATTGATACACTGATTTTGAATTCAAAAATTCTAATTTAGAACCTGCTGCCAGATTCAGGCGGCAGGTTTTTTATTTAATAGCAATTCATGGATGCACTAAAGAATGTTTATTCAGAACAGTTTTTCGAGAATATATCAAAGGGTTTAATGGAGGTGATTCCCGGCTTTGTCAAAAAGAAATTCCTGAAGGGAATTCATGAAGAAGGTTTTGATGGAATGGAACTGAAGCAAAGGATGGCGCATATAGCAAAAGTATTACACAGGTTTATGCCATCGGACTATGAAGAATCATCAAAATTATTGTTGAAGCTGACTGATCAGCTTCAAAATGCAAATATTCCGACTCAACATATTGAGTTCATGTTTTTGCCTGAATTTATTTCGATGTATGGACAGGATCATTTTGATCAGTCAATGAAGGCAATGGAGAGGGTTACACAATTTATCAGTTGCGAATTTGCCGTCAGGTTCTTTATCCTCCGGTATAAAGAAAAAATGATGAAGCAAATGCTGAAATGGTCGAAACACCAGAGCCGGCATGTAAGAAGGTTGGCCACAGAGGGTTCCAGGCCTCGGCTTCCCTGGGCGATAGGCGTTCCGGAACTTAAAAAAGATCCATCAATTATACTTCCCATTCTTGAAAACCTGAAGGAAGATGAATGCGAGATAGTGAGAAGGAGTGTGGCGAATAATCTCAATGATATTTCCAAAGATCATCCGGATGTGTTTTTGAAAATTATAAAGAAATGGAAAGGCATCAGTAAAGAAACAGATGCGATCATTAAACATGCATCGAGAAGTTTGTTGAAATCAGGTCATACTTCCATTCTTGATTTCTATAACCTGAATGGAAAGGGAATTAAATTGGATAAGTTTTCTTTGCAATCATCTTCTGTAAAAATTGGTGATAAGATTGAATTTGATTTCAGGGTTAAAAATACATTTCCTGAAACATTGGTTACCCGGTTGGAATATGGAATGCATTTTCGTTTGGCGAATGGAAAACTATCAAAAAAGGTATTCAAGATCAGTGAAAGAAATCTGAAACCGGGAGAAGAGATCGCCATAAAGAAAAGTCATAGTTTCAGGATTATCACTACAAGGAAATTTTATCCCGGTCTTCATAGGCTCAGTGTAATAGTTAATGGAAAAGAATCCGTGCCACTTGAATTTGAATTGAAGATGTAATCATTTCACCTTTTCATTGATACAATAAGATTTGATAGAGGTGATCAAACCTGCTTCATCGAATTCATACACGTCACAGGCATTGACCTCTGCAACGGTTTTGCCCTCCCGGATAAACAGTGCATGTCCGTTGATAGCGATTCGGTTACCATTCCCGATTGAATTGTAATTGGTAAAGTCTGTAGTGATGGAGTTGAAATATTCTTTTACTTCATCGCATTCAGCTATCACCTGTTCCTTGCCCTGCAAAACCTTTTCACCATATACAGTCCATTCAATATTATCTGCAATCCTGTTGTAAGTCTGCTCAAATTTGCCTGATGAAAATGCTTCTGCTATTTCGAGATTGGTCATTTTTATATTTTTATCCTTTACATTTTTGAGGCGCATTTTTAAAATTGGAAATGGTTTTCCGGTGCAAGAATAATATGATTTTATTCCTGTATTGTTGTTTGTATGCGACAATTTCCATACGGTTAAAAAAAACTTAACCTAATATAGGACTATTCCATAATTTTTCCTTTTAAACGGGCATCGAACAATTTTACTATAGTTTCGTTATCACAAAATCCTGTATGAATATTTTATTGATTGAAGATGATGTTCCTGTAGCAACCATGCTCAATAAGGGTTTGAGTGAAACCGGGTATTCCGTTACCGTAGCTCCCGATGGAAATTTAGGATGGGAACTGGCTTCAGGCAATGGATTTGATATGGTGATCCTGGATATCATGCTCCCTGGTATTAATGGCCTTGAGCTTTGCAAGCGCCTCAGGAAAGATGGCATCAATATCCCGATATTGATGTTGACTGCACTTGGAACTACCGAAAATATTGTATTGGGATTGGATAGCGGTGCCGACGACTACCTCGTAAAACCGTTCAAATTTGCAGAGCTCGAAGCAAGGCTCAGGAATCTTGCACGCAGAAAATCAGGAAACTCTAAACCTTCGGAAACGCTCCAGGTTGAAGATCTGATAATCAATCTTGCAGCAAAATCCGCCATAAGAAATAACCAGGAAGTGACCCTGACTTCCACTGAATACCGGCTGCTCGAATACATGGCTAAAAATCGCGGAAGGGTTTTATCCCGAATACAATTGCTGGAAAATGTATGGGGCATCGATTTTAATATGAGTACCAATGTGGTCGATGTTTATGTAAATTACCTTCGCAAAAAAATTGATAAAAACAGCCCTTTAAAATTGATCCATACGGTGACCGGCATGGGATACATCATTAAATAATTTCCTGCATGAGTATCCAGGCAAAAACTGCATTGTTATTTACTTTAGTTACCGCCGGCATCCTGGTATTCCTGAACCTTTCCATATACTTTTTTACCAGCCGGCTTGTATTCAACGATTTCTTCAAGCGCCTGGAATTGCGGGCAGTTATTGCATCCAAAATAAAATTTGAGCAGGACGAAACTTCTACTTCCACTTATAATGAACTTAAGCGTCAGTACCTTGAAACGCTTCCACAGGAGAAAGAATATTTTCTTCCTTACGATAGTAGTACCAAAAAAGTTGTGGATCCTTATAACCTCCATCTTCCGGAAAGCTTTTACCGGGAATTGGTAGAGTTGCAGGGCGGAACCGGATTTATACAAAGAGGTATTGTTAAACACGCAGGTTTTTTGTACCGAGACCAGACCGGCCTTTATCTCGTTATTAAATCTGCAGTGAACGAATACGGGATCATGGTTCGTAAAGATCTTCAACTGGTGTTGCTATCGACTTTTATTATTTCCATTTTGATTGCCTTTATCATCAGTTGGGTCTTTTCCAAAAAAACATTTGAACCGGTAAGAAAAATCATTTCAAGAGTAAATGATATCAGCGTGCATAATCTTCACCTTCGACTCGAAAATAATAAGGGGCAGGATGAAGTAGGGCAACTGGCTGATACTTTTAATAATATGCTAGACAGGCTTCAAACTTCTTTTGATACACAGAATAATTTTGTAAGCAATGCTTCTCATGAATTCAGGACACCCCTCACAACAATCATTGGTGAAGCAGATCTGGCCCTGTCGAAATACAGATCCGGAGAGGAATACAGGCAATCGCTGGAAGTCATTCTTCACCAGGCAGAAAAGGTAAAAGGACTTACAGAGAGCTTATTAAGTCTTGCACAGTCTTCATTTGACGGTAAGCGGCAGGAATGGCATCCTGTGCGGGTTGATGAATTGTTTTTCGAGATCAAACAATCTTTTGATGAGCGGGATATTTCCGGCCAGTTGTTTCTCAATATGGAAGACTTACCTGAAGATGATTCCAAAGTAACAGTTGAAGGAAATGGACATTTGTTGAAACTTGCCTTTTCAAATGTGATCATCAATGCGTTTAAGTATTCAAATAATAATTTTGTAAAAGTCTACATACAACCGCAAAAAAAATCAATCCTAGTAAAGGTGGAAGATTCCGGAATCGGAATTCCTTCGACTGAAATAGGACATATATATGAGCCATTCTTTCGTGCATCAAACAGTATGCGTTATGAAGGGTATGGTGTCGGACTTCCTCTTACAAAAGCGATCATTACACTTCATAAGGGAGAGATCCATGTCACCTCTGAAGAAAATATCGGAACCATTGTTCATATTACATTGCCGCTATACGGACAGTAATATGATGTCAGGCATATTTCTAATCTCCTTTTAATGATTCTTATAATATTCTAATCATCTTCTTAAGATCATCTAATTTAATTCTTATAGCAGGCTAATGTTGTCATTCCATCTTTGTGTTCTTAACTGTCACCTCAAAAATTGAACACAATGAAAAACGTTTTGATCCCAACAGACTTCAGCATATCCTCTTTGCATGGAATTGAAAAAGCAATCAATGCACTGAATAACCAGCCATGCAACATCATCCTGTTTCATGCATTCCAGATGCCCTATTTTCATAACGACCTTTTTGCAAGAAGAGAAAGTTTGCCCTATGGAGATCTGTTGAATGACAATTTCAGAAATGCCTGCAGGCAGATCAAGCAACAGTTTCCGAAACAGGTAAAGGCCATTCATGTCAAACACCTGTATGGAAGTACCGCTGCTGTTTTCAGAAATTTCGTTGATGCAAATGACATCGATTTTATTTTCCTTCCTGAAGCATACGTTTATACCCCGATACATAAGGATAGTATCAATCCGATAAACCTCTTTAAAAAATCCGGTACGCCATTTCTTAAAGAAAGACGTGCAGTGCAGATTGAAGAAGGAATTGCAGCACATGCAATGTCATCAATCACCGAAGAGAAAATCGAATATGCACAAGCCCGTGCAGTTGTATCATCTAAACAATAAATTATGTTACTTAAAAATAATATTCCTATTGGCTATGTCTATGGGAAGATCAAAAAGGAACTATGGATCATCCTGGTCTACGCATTGATCGTGGCAGGGCTCCACGAATATTTTGAGCTGGAATCTTTTTCCATTCCACTTGCAGTGCCGGCCGTACTTGGAACAGTGATCTCTCTTTTGCTTGGTTTCAGAAGTCAGCAGGCATACGACCGCTGGTGGGAGGCAAGACATATCTGGGGAGCAATAGTGAATGATTCACGGACACTAAGCAGGCAAATGCTTACATTTTCTGATGGTTCTGAAGAAACCGAAGATGAATTGAATCTGCTGAAGAAGAGAATTATCAATCGACAGATCGCGTGGTGTTTTAGTCTTGGAAATTTTCTTCGCCATATTTCATCACACGGCATCATTGAAAAATACATGAGTAAAAAGGATGTGGAGTATGTATCACATTATGATCATCCACCGCTTGCTTTACTTGAATTACATGGAAAAGATATTAAGCGTGCATTGGATGAAGGATATATCAACAGGTATCAGCATGTTGAAATTGATCAGACGCTAACAAGGTTATGTGATGCAATGGGTAAATGTGAAAGGATCAAGAATACGGTGTTTCCGGCTACCTACAGCTTGTACATCCACTTTTCTCTGATGCTTTTTATCAGCATGCTTCCATTCAGTTTGATCGAATACTTCGGTAATTTCGAAATTCCTCTGGTGATGGCAATCTCAGCGTGTTTTCTGCTGATCGAAAAAATGGCCATTCACCTGCAGGATCCATTCGATAATAAACCAACAGATACACCTATGACAACAATCGCAAGGAATATCGAAAAGGATCTTAAGCAAATGCTGAAAGATCATCCTCCTCAGCAGGAGCAACCCGTTGAAAGAAAACAGTTTTATGTGTTGTAAAACCTGTTGAACTGAATCAATTCAGATACGATTTTATGTGTTGTAGTTTTGGTCGTTAAACACAGAGGGCCGGATTCTTCCGGCCCTGATTTTTATTTGTCATTCCTTTTTTTTCTTAACCAATCCAGTGCTGCAATAACCGTAGGGTCTTCAGCGGGATTTTCAAAATTGTCTTTGTTCTTTATTATAACGTCCGGTCGAACCAACATTTCTTCATTTACATTTTTGCCTGCATCAGCAATTTTATTCACTGATAATAAAAGGTAACCCTGCCTGTTGCCAAACAGAAATCCTTCCGTAGCATTTGAATAACCTGGTGTTGGTTCCCCGAAGGTTTTTACGTTTGATTGCTGACCTAAAAATATTGCAAGGATCTCTGCAGAACTTAAGGTGGATTTTCCTATCAGCACAGCAATCGGAAAGTTTTTGCTTACTGTGCAGGTATTATTTACTGTGACTGTTTTTTCGCCTTTATCATTAACAACAACTCCGTCGATCAATCTTGTTGGAGAAAGAAAATTTCCATCTCTGTCGACACCATAACCCAGCGTATCAAGATGAAATAAAGGTCCTACGCCGGAAATCATCGGTGCAGCGTTGCCTCCATTATTCATTCTCAGATCTATGATAATTCCTTTTGGATTTTTTGCAATCAGCAAACAAAGTGAATCACGTAACCTGTTGGCAAGATCGTCCATTGCTTTTTGTTGCTGAACGGGCATTGTCGGGATTCGGAGATAGGCAATTTCTTCTTTAAAATAATTTGTTACAAACCGGTTTCCTTTAAGAAATTCTTTTTTGATACCGGGACTAAGAACTTCATCAAAATTTACGGGTGGGGGATATCGATAAAAAGTATCCTTATTCGCAAACATCCCGTGATAGTCCTTCAATTGTTTGAATGCATAAAGAAGAGCAGGAAATGTTTCCATATAGGAGGTTGCTCCTTCAGATTTCTTATAAACAGAATCTTTGATCTGCTTCCAGTTGAGCCCCTTTGCATTCAGGGCTTTGGTTTCCATAAAGAATAATGCAGAATCAATATAGGTCTTTACCGAATCAGGAGACTGGGAGTAAGCATGCAATCGGGCAAAAAGAAATATTGCAGCAATAAAAACTATCCGGAACATGGTTAAGGTTTAAAGGTTATACCGTACTGGTACGTGAACCGGACGATAAAGTTACAACCTGCCTTTATTTTTTACAATCCTTCCTGTTTTAGTCCAATCGTAGTTGGTAATCCATCCAGGCTTTTAAGGTTATTATCTTTTACATATTGCATCAATCCATCCGAGCCTTTTGTTTCAGCCCATTTGAAATGAATATCTCTTTCGCCGGTGTATTCAAACATTGGTACACCAAAGCCGCAGGAGGTTTGAACCAAATCGATTTCTGCAACTATGATTTGCCTGGTACTGGGATAGATCTGGAAATTCGAAGCATAGGTTTCCCATTCTTCGGTTCCCGGTAAAACTGTTTTCCCCTTTCCATATAACCTGAGAATGTTAGGTGTGGCATCGAATGAGCAGAACATGATCGTGATCCTCCCGTTTTCCATGGTATGTGCAGAGGTTTCATTGCCGCTGCTGATCAGGTCCATATAGGCAACTTTATGATCGTTCAGAACCCTGAAACAGTCGAGTCCTTTCGGTGAAACATTTACTCTTCCATCTGCACTGAGTGGTGCAGTTCCTACAAAGAAAATATGTTGTTGTTCAATGAACTCCCTGTGTGCTGGTTTGATGGACTCATGAAATTTACCCATGGTGATATTAAGGTTTAGTGAGCTTAAAAATAAGTCTCTTTATTAAATATCTGTTTTTTCAACACCATCAGTATCAATGGTATGAATTATGCACGAAGAAAATCGGCTATCTTTATCCTTCATCCCAATTAATTAAAATTATCAATCATGTATAAGTTTCTCCCTGTTTTTATCAGTGGACTGGCTTTCGTAAGTGCCTTCTGTACGACCGATCCGCAAAGTACCGGACCCACTTCAAATCCTCCGGCCGGCGACACCACCGTTGCGCCTGTCGAAACCAAAGCAGCTAATACGAATTATAAACCTGCATTTGCCGGACAAACCCGTATTGCCGGAGTTAAAACAACTACTCCCTATTCAGTTACACAACTTACTGCCGACCTGAAAAGACCATGGGGTATGGTTCAGCTTCCTGATGGCAGGTTCCTTGTTACGGAAAAAGGCGGTACGCTGCGCATTGTAAGTAATACCGGTTCAATAGGTGCTGAATTGTCGGGAGTTCCTTCAGTAAATTCCGGTGGTCAGGGTGGTTTACTTGATATCACTATCGATCCTGAATTTTCTTCAAACAGAATGGTGTATTGGACTTTCTCAGAAAATACAGCTGATGGTAACTTGACCTCTGTAGCAAAAGGAAGACTTTCAGCGGATGAGAAGAGTATTGAAAATGCAACAGTGATCTTCCGTGCATATCCTGCATATAAAGGAACCAATCACTACGGATCCAGAATTGTTTTTGACAGAACAGGTCATCTTTTCGTAAGCACCGGTGAGCGTTCAGATTTGGAGACCAGGCCACAGGCGCAGGATCCAAAATCAGGACTGGGTAAAGTGATGCGTATTACCAAAGATGGTAAACCTGCTGAAGGGAATCCGTTTACGGATAAATCAAAGGGAATGCCTGAAGTGTATACTTATGGCCACCGTAACGTTCAGAGTCTTGCGATCCATCCTGAAACAGGAGAATTGTGGGAAGCAGAATTTGGTCCGCGCGGAGGTGATGAACTGAACCGGATTCAGAAAGGGAAAAACTATGGATGGCCTGTGATCACTTATGGTATTGAATATGGTGGTCCGAAAGTTGGAGAAGGAATCACTCAGAAAGAAGGTATGGAACAGCCGGTTTATTACTGGGATCCTGTTTTATCTCCGGGTGGTATGACTTTCTACACTGGCGACCAGATCCCTGAATGGAAGAACAATCTTTTCATTGGCGGATTGAGCAGTCAGCATATAGCTCGACTCGTTATTAAGGATAATAAAGTTGTAGGTGAAGAAAGATTACTGGCTGATCAGAATCAGCGGTTCCGTGATGTGATCCAGGGAAGTGATGGTGCGCTGTATGCAGTAACCGATGGTGGAAGAATGTATAAGATCGCAAAGAAATAATTTAAATTTTATCAGAAAACCAGGCTGATAATTTTAAAGTTTTGAAGGCTTACCTGTTGGTTACTCCATGCAGGTAAGCCTTCTTTCATTAATTTAGGTTTATGAAACTGTTGACCGGATTATTATCACTTTTCATTTTGATAGCAGGTTGTTCGTCTTCTAAAACAAAAGATGGATCTGTTCCTCTTGTAATCAAAACAATGGAAGGAAATATATACATCTCAATATATCCGGCTAAAGCACCTCAAACTAGTAAGGCATTTCTTAAACTGGTGGATGAAGATTATTTTGACGATGCAAGTTTTTACAGGGTGATGAATATTCACAATCAACCTACCATTGCACACAAAGCAGAGTTTGTACAGGGAGGTGTCTGGAAGAATAAAAAGAGGGCAAAACCTGCTCCGAAGATTCCGCATGAATCAACCAAAGAGACAGGCATTCTTCATAAAATGGGAACTATATCTTTCGCACGAAATGAACCGGGAACTGCAGATTCTGAATTTTTTATTTGTGTGGATGATCAGCCAGGACTTGATTATGGTGGTGAGAATAATCCGGATGGGCAGGGTTATGCAGCATTCGGAATCGTGACAAGAGGAATGGATGTGGTAAGGCGAATTTATTTCAGTCCGGACATCAACCAGTACATTATAAAACCTGTATTTATTTTGAGTATTGACAGGTTATAGATTGCACTTCAGCATAAATGCGGCATTCATTACTTAATAGCCATTCTAATTTTTATTCTTTTCAATTTTCTTCCAGATAATTTTTCAGGCTTTCATGAATAATGGAGTTCCATCCTTCCCTGAAATTATCGATTGCGAAATCAGGATTGGTAGCAGCAAAAGTTTCCAGTCCGGTATGAGTGAGTTTTAATAAGGTATTATTATCCTGTTTGAAAAGTTCAAAACTAACATAGGAGATCCCGGGATAGCCGTCGTATTTCCAGGTATAGACCAAAATTTTTTCCGGAACAACTTCTACCACTTCACAAAGGTGACGATACTGTCGCTCAGGATTCGGACCTCCATAAAATTCAAAATTAAATCCCTCTTCAGCTCTGAATTCAGGGAGATCAAAGTACCATTTCCTCATTTCCACATTATCGGTAATCGCTTTCCAGACCTTGTCGATGGTATTGTCGAATAGTCTCTCTACTGTAATGACCGGGTTATTCATGTCAATGGTTTTGATGAAGTTATGGTTTAAATGCATCGAATTAACAAGCGGGCACCAGTCCCGGAAAATTATCGTGGCATAACATTTTTATATCATAATGAAATCTAAAAACAACTTAGAAAACTAAAAAACACCATTATGAAAAAAATTTTGGCAATGGCACTGGTAGCATTTTCATTTGTTGCCTGTAATGATGCTGATGACGACAATGATTCCATTGATTCAATGGATACTACGGTAGCTGCAACTCCTCCTCCTGCACCACCATATGCACCGGTTGACGGAGACGTAACCTACAGAGAAAAGAAAGTAATGGTGATGAGAAACGGCGAGTGGGTAGAAGCTGAAAAAGAAGTTGAGCTTGATAACGACGTTGTTGTTTACAGGGATGGTCGTGTAAAGAAAGCCGACAGGGAAATTGAATTGAACGATGGTGAGGTGGTTACTAAAACAGGTAACTTTTTTGACAGAACCGGAAATGCAATTGAAAATGCATGGGATGATACCAAAAGAGGAGTGAAAAAAGCAGGTAAGGCAGTAGGTGATGCAGCAGAAAAAGTTGGAGATAAAGCTAAGGATGCTGTTGACCGCGATAACGACTAACTATGACAACGACCAAATAAATTATTTAAATCTGTACATTAAAACCCTGTATGCTTTTAGAGCACACAGGGTTTTTCTTTTAGGTAAAATGCATTTATTCAACTCATCAGTTTCCATTTCACTATTTTATCATGTTGGTCCGGGAAATTATATTTATTTCATGTACCTGATTATGGAAGACTCTCCTGAACTTTCACCCACTCCATTTCCTGCTTCCCCATTTTAAGTTTGAAGCTTTTAATAACACCATTAGCATCTTTTATAAATTCCATCTCGCTGTTATTGGATTTATTATAAAAATCTTTTTCAGAAAGAGGTTTGAAACCAACTACAGGCTGACCTTTAATAATACTCAGTAACACACCTGATGAAGATTTTAGATCCATCTTCATTCCACCGTTAAAGGAATAAGTTCCTTCATAATTCGTCAGCTCTTTTTCAGAAAGTTTTACAAAATTCTTTGGTTCAGGAAGTTTATAAGGTTGATTGAATGCGATAGCTTTCAACGCTTCACAAATTTGCGGACCTCTTGTATTAAAATAATTTGAAAGGAAAATGATACAGGTTTCTGTTTCAGGATATCTCAGGATCTGTGCTTTAAAACCCTCGATGGAACCTGAATGACCTAACTCTATTTTATTATTATAGGTTTCCGTTTCCCATCCAAGTCCGTAGTTGCCTTTTCTTGCAGCAAACATTTGTGATTTTGTGGAATCCGGAAGAATTGAATTTGTATACAGCGCCCTGTCGAGTTTGTACAAATCTCTTGCAGTGCTGTACATTCCGCCTGCACCTGCAATGATATCGATGTTGATATCAGGTACCGGTTGATAGTCTTCAATGGCACCCGCTTCGTATCCGAGTGCTTTATTTTTTGCAGTGCGCGAATCCTGGTCGAGCCCTGTTTGTTTCATACCAATTTCTGAAGAAAACTCATCGATAAGTTTACTGAATGATTTTCCGGTTACCTGTTCTGCGATATAACCAAGCAGTATAAAATTAGAATTACTGTATTGCCATTTGGTGCCGGCACTGAAAACAGCAGGTTCTGCTTTCAGAATATTAATTAGATCTTCTTTTGTTTTGATTTGAAGTTTATCCTTCCTGTATTTCTCAGTGGAAGTGAGGCTTTTAATGCCTGATGTATGGTTCAGTAAGTTTTCAATAGTTGCAGAATCTCCGTTAGGAATTCCCGGGATGTATTTTGAAAGCGGGTCATTCAGTTTCAGCAATCCTTTATCTTTTAACTGAAGGATGATCATCGCCGTTACAGGCTTCGTGATCGATCCGATCCGAAACTGAGTTTGTGCATTAATCTTTGTTTGTTTTTCCCTGTTTGCCATTCCATAGGAGCGTTCAAATACGATCTTATTTCCCTGGGCAATCAACACAGTTCCAGTAAACAGATCCTGTTTATGATAGGCAGATAAAAGGCTGTCCGCTTTGTCGGCAATTGTTTGGGCTGAAAGAAAGGCTGGCAAAAACAATAGTATTGCCAGCCATTTTTTGGATAGGTCTATGGTGTTCATGGACTATCAGACTACGGGAGATAATTTCCGGTTACACGTAATGCTGATTTTTTTGAAAGTTGACGGGGTATTTACTTTTCTTCTCCTGTACCTTTTTCGGGTAACAACATATTCGGGTAGAAATTGCTGTTTGCCGCAATAATGTCTGGAATAAAGTTTTATCTGGATGTTCCCTAAAAAAGAAAGGGAACACCGGAGTGTTCCCTAACATTATCATTCATTAACCAATACTATTTTGACGGCATCAGCACTGCGTCGATCACGTGTACAACCCCATTGCTTCCTTCGAGGTCAGCAGTGGTTACATTAGCACCGTTGATCATCACTTTGCCATCTTTGATAGAAACGGTAAGTTCCTCACCCTGCAATGTTTTTACTTTCTGGCCATCTTTCAGATCTGCAGCTTTCACTGATCCTGATACAACATGATAAGTAAGGATTTTTGTAAGTGCATCCTTGCTTTCCGGTTTCAGCAAACCATCAACGGTTCCGGCAGGCAATGCATTGAAAGCAGCATTGGTTGGTGCAAATACGGTGAATGGTCCTGCTCCTTTAAGTGTTTCAACCAAACCTGCAGCAGTAACTGCTGATACAAGTGTAGTATGATCAGGAGAACCAATTGCGATGTCCACCACATCTTTTGCAGCAGGAGCCGGTGCCATTGCAGCAGTATCAACGTTTGAAGTTTCTGCAGCAGCATCAGTGCTGGTTGTTTCGGCATCTCCACATGCTACGAATCCGGAAACTGAAATGGCCATTGCCAACATCAGGGAAGAAAAAGTCTTTTGCATAAATATTTTTTTTACAAACACCATCCATCTTTAAATGGTTGAGCAGTTTGTAAAAAAAATCATCAGAAATATTCGCTTGTTAAATGATTGCCGGAATGCAAACCCTAATGATTAAACTATACATTAACCTGCAAGGCTAACGCCGATTAATTTTCCGATTCCAAATGTTATAGCTGCAGCAGCCATTCTTGAAGTAGCCATAATTTATGGTTGTCCATAAATGTAGATGAATACTTTATTATCCGGAAGAATAACAGCAACTTAAAGGGATAATAAATATCATCCTTTACTTAAATCTGTATCATGCTTTCAATAAAATTTACAACTTCAGCAGCCCTGCCTTGTACAGGGTATTTACGGGTTTATTATCCCAGAAAAGATCAAAATCTTCCAATCCGGAAGATTCATAATCTTCTCTTAATTGCTTTACCGTCAGTTGTAAAGGATTTTGTATACTGAGTTTAGGTAACTGGTTGATTAACCATTGTCCCTTTGCAGGATCAACGCTGATAGAAAAACTCGTTTTTTTTGTTTGAAATTCCATGGTCATCACTTCCCATGAATTTCCTTTTTTCGATTTTGTTACAAGAGCAGTTTTTGGAAGATTGCCTGTAAAGATGACCTTATTATTTGCATTCGAAAATTCGGGTTCCTCCACTGCATTTCGGATGAAGTCGGGAGGAATTGTTGTTTTCGGCACTTTAAATTCAAACCAGGATCCTAAAGGATTATCCAGGCAAACTCCATGCATGTAATTCAACAATGCTTTTTTTAATCCGTATCCAAAACTTTCATGGTCTGCACCCGTCGGATCAATATGTTCTATATCATTATTTGCAAACGTTCCGATTTGTTCTGTTACTTTTTGTACAGAGAATTTTGATGGTTCAAGTCCTACAGGACTATGAGCGGTCATTGTAAACAAATGCCAGAATGCAGATTGCAGAATTCCGTTTGCAAAAAGTTGTCGTACCATTTCCAGGGAATCAATTGTTTCCTGTGCAGTCTGTGTTGGAAATCCATACATCAAATATGCATGGACCATGATACCCGAATCCGTGAAGTGTTTGCTTACTCTTGCTACCTGTGCAACCGTAATTCCTTTTTGGATCAGTTTCAATAATCTGTCTGATGCTACTTCCAATCCTCCGCTTACTGCAATGCATCCTGATGCGCGTAATAACAAACAGAGATCTCGTGTAAAACTTTTTTCGAAACGGACATTTGCCCACCAGCTTACAACAAGTTTTCTCCTGATGATCTCTATAGCCATTGATCTCATCAATGCAGGAGGTGCAGCTTCATCCACGAAGTGAAATCCATTCTGACCGGTTTGTGCGATCATTTGTTCCATTCTGTCGACCAGTAAGGAAGCAGCTATCGGTTCGTAGTTTTTAATATAATCAAGTGAGATATCGCAGAAGGTACATTTGCCCCAGTAACATCCATGTGCCATGGTAAGTTTGTTCCATCTTCCATCACTCCATAAACTGTGCATGGGATTGATCACTTCAATCGCAGAAATATACTGATCAAGTAAGAGATCGCTGTAATCAGGTGTTCCAACCTGTCCCTGTTTGTAATCCGAACAAGCGGTGTTGTTGATATATGTAACCACTCCGTTAACGAGTGTAAAGGTTCTCTTTAATTCGTGGAGTTCTTTTTTGTTATGGATGAAATCAATCAGGATTTCTACAGGTGCTTCTCCATCATCGAGTGTGATGAAATCATAAAATTCAAAAACACGAGGATCACTTAAAGAGCGTAATTCAGTGTTGGCAAATCCTCCACCCATTGCAACTTTGATTTCGGGATGGTGTTGTTTGATCCATTGTCCGCACCGCAGTGAGGTATACAAATTCCCCGGAAAGGGAACAGAAATGCAAACCATTTTTGGTTGAATCGTTTCAATTTTTTTCTGCAGGATATTGATCAGGATCTGATCGATGTAAGTGTATTCCTGTTGAAGGTGATTGTATAATTCATCAAAACTGTTGGCTGATCTTCCAAGGCGTTCTGCGTACCTGCTGAATCCGAAATGTTCATCAATGGTTTCTTTCACCAGGTCTCCCAGGTCTTCAAGATACATGGTGGCAATATGTTTTGCCATATCCTGAATACCCATGGAACCGAACGCCCACTTGAGGTCGTCGAGCTGTTCGAACCTGCTTGCTTCGGGAAGAAATTCTCTTTTACTGATCAGGTGTGCGAGGGTCGGACGTTTCCCCTGGAGAAAAAGTATTACATCGTCGATAGTCTGGATATAATCCTCCTTCAGAGAAAGGATGCGTTGAATGTTTTCATTCCACGACTGGTCTTTGGTTTCTATATCCGCAAAAAGTTTTTCAAGTCCTTTTTTGTTGAAAAGTGCCAGGGTAACTTCAATGCCGAGGTCGGCCTGAACCGCTGGAATATTTTTCGTATTCAGAAATCCTTTCAGGTAAGCCGTAGCCGGGTAGGGGGTGTTGAGTTGCGTAAAAGGAGGAGTGAACAGAAAAACGGGTGATTCCAAAACGGCTGATTTAGCCGCAAAGGTAGGGAGAATGACAGTTTTAACCTGTTAAGACTGTTCCTGACCGCATTACCCGATCAGTGCCGGGCGCTGGGTGATCTCGTGATAACAGATGCAGTCGGTATTATAATAATGCATTACCATACTTTTCCTTGTTCTTGATTTATCAAGGTGTGGCTCTCCGCCATGAAGCAGGTTCGCATGCCAGATCAGCAGGTCGCCTTTTTTTGCTGTGAAGATTTTCTTTTCAAGTGATCTTTCGCTGACCTTCGATTCGATCATCTTTTCATATTCCGTATAATCTTTCGGACCGAGCAGCAAGGCATTTCCTTCATTGTCATAATCCGCATTCAGGTAATAGGGAAGAAGATGGCTTTTCGGATAATAATGCAAAGGTCCGTTCTCAGGAGTTATATCTTCAAGAGCGATCCATACACCCAGCAGGCCTCCCAGCGGAAAGGTGGTCATGTGTACACTGTCGGAATGTGTATGTTGTTCGCTGCCTGATATAAAATTGATACTCTGAAAAAGTGCAGCGTTGCCTTCCATCAAATTGGATAACAGTGCAATCAACTCCGGATTGGTTCCTATCTCTTTGATTAACGGGAGTTTTTTGAATGCAAACATGATCTTGTTGCGGTGCCTGAATTTTACTTCGCCGTTCTCAAGGAGTTGCTGTATGCCCTGGTTAACAGATTCAACCTGCTGACTTGAAAGATAATTCTCCAGTACCAGGTAACCATTTTCCTTAAAACTCCTGATAGCGTCTGCGGAAATGTTTTCCGGAAGATGAGCTGGTGTATTTTTTTTTAGAATTGCAGGATCAGCGTTCCTGAAATCCTTACTGGAAACCGGTGAAAAATAATACTTGTTCAATCCGAGCGCGCGGTAATGGCTGACATTGTGCTTTAACCTTTCCCGGTTAAAGAAATTATAGACCATATAGGCAAGCTTCCATCTCCTGATCATCTGCAATTTATTTTACTCTTACGTACCGCTCAATATTCAACCTGTCGATCCCCTCACTTTCAATTTTCTCTCTTCCCTGCTGGATCAATGTATCCTTATTGAAGCTTAGTGTGAAAGTAAAATTATGTCCTTCCCATTCTCTTGCAGTACAATATTCAAGATTTTCGGTGTAGGTGCTGTCTTTAAGCGAGTACGTGCCTCCGCCTGATGAAAAGACTGCCTTCGCAGAATCCTTTCCATTCTGCAGATCATGATGAAGAAAGGCAAAATGTGTATCGTTGATGATCTTGATAAATGATCTGTCTTTGGTATAGTCAGTATCCGTAGTATCCCCTTTTTCTATGAGTGTTGCATGCTGAAGTTTCCAGGTGCCAACGATGGGAGAGGATAATTTCTTTTCTGTTATTTCTTCATTTTTAGAAGTGCAGGATGCGATCAGCAGGAGACAGGCTGCAGACAATAATTGAATGTTCAAAGTTGATTGATTGGAGTTAGGAATAAACTTTCTCCGGTCAAGTTAACAACTATCTCCTGAAATGAGTTACATAGGTTCTGAAATTTTCGGTGTTATTACCTACAAAGTGATCGGTACTTCTGAAATTGATATCATCATAATATTCAGAAAGAACTTTTTCGTTTGCAAAATCTATAGCAGTGACCTGCAGACTTTGAGTGACCTGGTCGTTGATCGTTCTTCTGGTGAGTTCCCATGTACCTTCAAATTGCTGGTTGGCAGCATTCCGATAAGTCAGCGTACCATCCTTGCTGAATACAAAAGTCCCATCCCGGAAAGGTATGTAATCCAGGCTTCCGCCAATCCCGATTCTTTTTACGTCGCGGATATGCCATTGACCAATTATCCTTCTTTCATAACTCTTTAAAAAATCTTTACTGCAACCGATAAACACGGAAGCAAAGACCAACAGGAGGGGAAGGGTTTTATTGAAATAAAATTTTGATTTGACTACTTCAGGATGAGGTAGATTTTCCTGTTTCAAAGTAATAGATGTAAAGTTTGATTTCATGGTAAAAGGTTTGTGCAATTAAATTTCCGCAGATTTTCCGGGACGTGATGTACGCTGAAATGGATTAACAAATATTTCAATCTATTCATGATAAGAAGGGTGTCAGAATGCAATTATGAGCTCAATTGACTTTCCTGAAATGTTTCATTTTCCTTTCCCTGATTTATCTATTTTTAAAGAATGAAATCAATTTTATTTTCATGCTTACTATTTGCCTGGATGAGTTCAGGTGCACAGGTATTATCACCACGCGAACAGTCGGTAGTAATTGATGGGTTACTGACCGACCGGATCAATAACCTGTTGCCCCGGCTCATGGAAAAATCAGGAATCGACTGTTGGGTGATCATCAGTCGCGAATACAACGAAGATCCTGTTATCAAAACATTTCTTCCTTCCACGTGGCTTTCGGCAAGGAGGAGGACGATCCTCGTATTCTATAACGATCCTTCCAAAAAAGTCTATGAGAAATTTGCTATCGCACGATATAATGTGGGAGACAACATAAAAGCTGCCTGGGATCTGAAAAAATACCCGGATCAGTGGGATGCACTTATTAATCTCCTTGATAGCCTGAAGCCTAAAAAAATCGGGATCAATACTTCTGCCGATTTCGGTCATGCCGATGGAATGGTTTATACCGAACACAAGGAGTTCATGGAAAAGCTTGGTGCATCGAACAAAAAGAAAGTGGTATCTGCAGAAAAACTTGCAGTGAACTGGCTTGAAACCCGCACGGAACGCGAGATGCAGATTTATCCGCAACTGGTACAGATCACACATGATATCATTGCAGAAGCTTTTTCTGAAAAAGTGATTACTCCCGGAATAACCACAACGGAAGATGTCGTGTGGTGGTTCCGGAAAAAATTCCGTGATATGGGATTGGATACCTGGTTTCATCCGTCAGTTGATGTTCAGAGAAATGATTCACTCAACTTTGAACACCTCCGCAGTTTTTCAAAACGTGCTGATGAACAGGTGATCCTGCCCGGCGATCTCATTCATTGCGATGTGGGAATTACCTATTTGCGACTGAATACCGATATCCAGCAACACGCCTATATTCTTCGTCCCGGAGAAACTGAATTGCCCGCTTCCCTGAAAAAAGCTTTTGAAAATGGCAATCGTTTACAGGATATACTTACCGGTCAGTTTAAATCGGGCACTACCGGCAATAAAATGCTTGCAGCTGCAAGAGCCGCAGCGATCACTGAAGGAATTGTACCAAGCATTTACACGCATCCGCTGGGCTTTCATGGTCATGCTGCCGGAACTACGATTGGTATGTGGGATAAACAGGAAGGTGTTCCCGGTGATGGCGATTATCCTTTAGAGCCCAATACCGTATTTTCTATTGAATTAAATGCATCCACTGAAATTCCGGAATGGAAAAAGTCGGTAAGGATAATGCTGGAAGAAGATGGCTACTGGGATGGAAAGAAGTTCAGGTACATTAATGGCCGACAGAAAGAAATTTACCTGGTACCGCGGAAACAGCAGAACATTGGCAATTAATAGCGGAAATTCCGGCTTTAAAGCAGAAAATTAGAATTAGCAGTCTGTTACCGATTGCCTTAGGGAATTCATCTCCCGAAGGAATTCCTTATATTTATCAGTACAAAAGTTTACTATATGTCATTACTCGGAAATAACAAGAAAGGAAGTAAGAAGCAAACCGGCACTGCCAAAGGTACTGCAGGTGGTAATTCAAAATTTATCAAACCAACCTCAAAAGGACCAAACGTGCAGAAGAAAGTACGTTCTACCGGAGCCAACAGGGGTAGTTAAGTACAATTAAACATTATAATACAGGCTGTATCCATACGGGTGCAGCCTGTTTTTTATTAAATAAGATGAACAAAACAGATTGCAATCTGAGGTTCAATTCCGGCATCATTAATTTCCGGAAAATCATCAGGAGTTTAATCCCTGCACTTGATTTTTTTGAGTGGGTTGGAATGACTGTAATCCAGTGACTCAGGATTTTTGAGGTAAGTTTTTCCGTCTCTTTCTTCCAGGTCGCCATATCCTTCCAGGAATGTGTCCCCTGATTTTTTAAACGCTACCTGTCGCACCGATGTTGTTCCTTCAGATTCAAACACATAATCAGCAACGAGAAGGTCGCCTGTCATTTTTCCTGAGATTTCTCCGCTGCTTTTGTCTTTTTCAAAATAACTGTAGGAGAGATATCCTGTAATTGAATCGTTCTGATTCACAGTATTTAACGTAACGGTATCGCGGTTGTTGATGAACTGGTAACAGTTTTTATTGCCGTTGGAACTGATGGCTGTTGAGTCTTTATCAGTTTTGATTTCTGCCTCTTTTGTCTTTTCCTTACAGGCAAATAAAAAGATGGAGGCGGCCAGCAGGTAGTTTACTTTAATTGACATATTCGATTTTTTCTGTTGGTTTTTATTTTGATATCAATTTACAAATGAAAATCCCGGACCAGATACATCATTATAATTTATATACGCTTGTTGTTAACTGGTCATGTGAAGCGAGGTATAATTTTTTAAACAACAATAAATAATTGCTGTTTAAAAATAAACAGTCTTTCAATCCTTCCCAACGAACTAATTCTATTTCCGTTTATTATAGAAATGAAAATTTACAGGGATAAACCAACAATATGATTACGGCTACTAAAAAAGTTATTGCTTTAATCGGCGGAGGTCCGGCGGCACTGTTTATGTACAAGCGGCTGGTTGATTTAAAGTCACAGGATTACCAGGTTCATATTTTTGAAAAGAAAGATAAGCTTGGAGCAGGAATGCCTTATAGTGAAGAGGGTGCAAACCGTGAACATATCACGAATGTTTCGGATAACGAGATTCCTGAGCTGGTCAATTCTATGGAAGAATGGATCATTAAGGCTCCTGCAAATGTCTTGCAGCCATTCAATATCACACCCGATAATTTCAATGAATACAAGGTTGTACCCCGATTACTTTTCGGCGAATACCTTTCTGCACAGTTTGAAAAACTGAGAAAAGCTGCAAAAGAGGAAGGGATTGAGACCTTTGTTCATTTCAATACAACTGTTACCGACGTTATCGATGATGCAATTGCTTCAAAAGTTACTGTTGTTACGGAAACAGATTCATTCGTATTTGATGAAGTAGTGATCTGTACCGGCCACCACTGGCCAAAGAAAACGGAAGAAACGGTTAAAGGTTATTTTGATTCTCCATATCCTCCTGCAAAGATCCGGGAGCGGGTTAATTTTCCGGTTGCCATAAAAGGTTCTTCACTTACCTCACTGGATGCATTGAGAACATTGGCAAGAAGTAATGGGCATTTTTCAAAAAATGATAACGGGAAACTTGAATATCATGTTAATGAAGAAAGCCAGGGCTTTAAAATCGTCATGCATTCCATTGATGGATTACTTCCTGCAATTCGTATTCATCTTGAAGATTCTCATTTGTCAAAAGAAGCTGTTCTCACTGAAACGGAGATCGAATCAAACAAATTACTGAACGACGGATTTGTATCACTAGATTATATATTCGAACAGAAATTCAAAATTCCATTCAGAAAAAAAGATCCTGATTTCTATGAAAGAATAAAGGATATGAAGATGGAGGAATTTGTAGAAGATATGATGAGTCTTCGCGAGCGGCTGGATCCTTTCACCTTGTTCAAGGCAGAATATGCGGAAGCAGAGAAATCAATTCGCAGGCAACAACCTGTTCTCTGGAAAGAAATGCTTGCCAGCTTGAGTTTTACCATGAACTATCCTGCAAAATACTTTTCAGCAGAAGACATGTTGCGGCACAGGAAAGTCTTATTGCCACTGATTTCAATCGTCATAGCTTTTGTTCCTCAAAGTTCTGCGCAGGAAATGATCGCATTACAGGAAGCAGGTATTTTGTCGATTGTTGCAGTCGACAGAAGCAGCAGGGTGGTGCCGGGAGAAGAAGAAGGCATTACATATTTCTACAAGGATGAAAATGGTAATGAGCAGGAAGTGAAATATAAAATGTTCATTGATTGTGTAGGACAACCACCTTTATCTATTCAGGATATTCCTTTCAAAGGTTTAATTGAAAAGGGGACGATCAGCCAGGCAAGGTTACAATTCAGATCTTCAGAAGCAGCTGAAAAATTAATCGAAGAACGAAATAAAGATGTTGTAAAAGAACAGAATGGTTCTTTTACTTTGAAGATGTCCGGGATAATGATCAACGATAGTTTCCAGGTAATCGATAAATATGGTGCATACAACGACCGCATCTATGTGATGGCTGTACCCTATATCGGTGGAATCAATCCGGATTATTCAGGTCTGGATTTTTGCGAAGCTGCGTCTGCAAAAATTATAAAAGCTTTGGTGCCCACTTCTCCACATTATCAAGCCTGAAATATCCAAGGTGTATTTCATCTTCAGGAACATCAGGGCCAGCAGGTGTAATCGAAAGGGTGAATTTATTTTTCATGGATGATGGAAGGATGTCTTTGATTGCATAAATATCATCGACATCAATTCCATATTTATCATCGATATGTGAATTGGCGCCTTTAAAGCCTGTGTGTTTGAAGAAGGCAGTTTGTTTTGATAGTTTAACTGCTTCACCCTTATCGGGAGCGGCAACGATCATTTTATAATGAAACTCTTCAAACTCATTTTTTTTGTAACCGCCCAGGTTTATAAAGAATAACTGGTGTGCGTTATCAGTGTTTTCATTTTCCTTCACTTTCACCTCATAACCATTCACAAGATTCACTTCTCTCCATGCGTCAAAATGAAGTCCTTTTGCTTCCGGCCAGAAATTGACCACATCAGGAAAGAGGTCACTGATATGTTCTCCTATACCGAAGAAAACATCATGTTGTTCGATATTTCTTCCTGCAGGGGAACATCCGATGAGCAGCATATATAGTTTGGGCATATTCAAAAATTTGTGATCGTGATTCAGATTTTAAGATTTAAGTCTTCAGATATAACTTATCAGATCAGCTCTCAGTTAACATAAGAAGCATGCCACTGGTTGTAAATTTCATTGGAGGAAGTTTTTTTGTCCACTGGTTGCAAATTTTAAATTCGGTTAAAGTTTTTAAATGCAGACAATTTATCAAATAAAAAGGGCTGCCTCTTTCGAAGCAGCCCCAGGCATTACAATTATGGAATTTTAAAATGCTTTCTTATCCTTGTTTTTGTTGATCTCATCCAACATCTCTTTCACTGCTCTTTCCAGTTGCTGATCTTTACCGCTTAAGATCGCTTTGAAATCATTGGCAACTTTGATATCGGGTTCAAGCTGCAAATTTTCCGTTGGCCTGTTTTCTTTACCGATGGTGGCAACCATAGGAATTCCGAATACCAATGTCGGATCGATCTGCTGTTCCCACCATACTGCGGTTCCAGTTCCCGGTACCGGCATCCCGATCAGTTTACCCAGTCCTAAACTCTTATATGCATAAGGGAATATGAATGCATCAGAATAATTGCTTTCGCTCATCAATACAGTGGATGGCAGTGTCCATTTGTTGAACGGTTCGTGGTTCACCGGTTTTACTCCCTGTGGCGACATCCCCAGGTATTTTTTTCCTCCGAGGAATGTTACAAGATCATCATGTAACCATCCGCCACCATTGAACCTGGTATCAACGATCAGCGCTTCCTTATCTGCTTCTTTACCCAACACTTCTTCATACACCGTTCTGTAACTTCCGTCGTTCATCCCCTGCACGTGAACATAACCTACTTTACCACCGGAAAGTTCATCTACCATTTTGCGCATCATCTTTGTCCACCTGCGATAGAGCAATCCCTGCTCTTCACCTGAGGAGATCGGCTTTGTAGTTTCTTCCCACCTGTTTTTTGTCTGAGGATCATACAAACTCAACAAAGTGTTTTTTCCAACTTTCCTGTTCAGCAATCTTGCCCAGTCGAAATCATTGGAGATAGCTTCGCCGTCGATCTTCTCAATAACAACTCCTTTTTTGATTTTTGTTTTAGAATTCATGATCGGTGCACCTTCCAGCGCTTCCATGATCAGTAATCCGTTACCGGTAAATTCTTCATCGAACAACATACCGAGACTTGCAGTTGCATCCGTATTCACCTGTGGCGGACTATAACGGCCACCAGTATGCGAAGCATTGAGTTCACCCAATAATTCACTCAGCAGTTCCTGGAAATCATAATTGTTATTGATATGTGGAAGGAAACGTGCATATGATTCACGATATCCTTTCCAGTCGATGCCATGGATCTTCGGATCATAGAATTTCTTTGCAACCTGTCGCCATGCATGGTCGAAAATATAAGCGCGTTCTTCAAATGCATTCAGGTTCATTTCACCATTCACTGTCACTGGAGATGGTTTTCCAGATTCTGCATCGATCTTCATAATGCGGCCGTCGCTTACAACAAACAGACTTTTACCATCTTTACTGATATCCATTCCTGCGGGGCCGCCATCCAGTTTTGCCAGCAGCTTTGTTTCTCTTGTTCTTGGGTTGGTTACCCAGAGATCATATCCTTTTTCCATTCTTGCGATGAAAAATAATTTCTCTCCATCGTTGCTCATCTGGTAATCAGAAATGTTTCCGGAATTGATCGTTAACCTGAGTTTGCGGTTTTCAAGTGAAGTGAAATCCGGTTCCCATCCTTTACCAGGAGGAGTGATCTTTGATGCGGAATCTTTTTTCGCAGTATCCTTGTTTTCTGATTTTTCCTTATCCTCTTTTTCTTTCAATAAACCGAATTCATCCTTGGTGAGTTTGAACCTGTCGTATGCATCCTGGTCAAAGAACATTGCATATACATCTACTTCTCTTGCTCCCTGGAATGCCAGTGGTTTCTTACCATCACGATCTGTAAGCCACAGTAACGCTTTTCCTCCAAATGCCCATTTGGCGCCACCATCGGAGAATCCGCTTTCAGTAAGATTTTTTCTTTCACCGCTGCCATCTGCTTTCATCAAAGCGACTTCCGCACTTGGCCATCTTCCTTCTGCTGAATTAAATGCGATCCATTTGTTATCGGGCGACCAGCTGTAATTCTGATCACCATCTGCATAAGAGAAGTTGATGCCCGGAGGTACCAGCATTCTTGATTTTTTCGAAGCGATGTTATAGATCTTGATTGTATTTCTTTCTTCGAGATAAGCGATCTCTTTTCCATCTGGTGATAATTCAGGTTGGAATTCTTCTTTATCGCTTGCAATGATTGCTTCCTCTTTCAACACGGTTGATGCGTAGAAGTAGGGTTCCTCTTTTCTTTCAATGGTAGTCCTGTAAATATTCCAGGAACCATCTCTTTCGCCGGAATAGATCAGGGAACGACCGTCAGGAGTGAAGGTTACATTTCTTTCCTGGGTAGGAGTGTTGGTGATTCTTTTTGTAAGTCCGCCTTCCACTGAAGTAACAAACAATTCACCTCTAACAATGAATGCGATCTCTTTTCCATTCGGTGAAAGTGCTGTTTGTGTAACGCCGGTATTGATCGGAAGAATCTTTTCTGAATTATTTCTTCCATCCGTATTGATCCTCACTTCCAGCTTCTTTGGTGAAGCGCCTTCCTTATGTGTGTAAATTTCACCATCATAAGTAAAGCAAAGAGTATTGTCCATTGACCGGGTAAGATTTCTTACAGGATGCTTTTTAAAGGAAGTCAGCGATTGTGCAGATTTTGCATTATCAAGCGAAGCTTTGAAAATGTTCTGCGAACCATCTTTTTCACTCAGGTAGTAAAATGATTTATCATCGGCCGACCAAACCGGTTCGCGGTCCTCACCTTCGAACACCGAAACCTGTGCATATTCTTTTTTGTTGACATCATACACCCAGATATCACGTGTTACTGCGGATGTATGGTGTTTGCGGAATGCATCTTCATATCCTTTGCGATCCTGGAAAATGAGTTTGTCGCCCTTGCTGTTGAACCTGGCAAATTCAGATCCTGCAGAAAGATACATTACTGAGCGACCGCCTGTTACAGGCACCTGGTAAAGCTTCTGGAACAACCCGCGATTCGGAAATCTTGCAGAAGTATAAATGTCATTCCTTGTTGTGCTGAATAAAACCGATTTACCATCGGGTGTAAAATCGGTCGGGTAATCTGCTGCAGAATTATAGGTGAGTCGTTTTGCTTCACCACCTGAAGAAGGCATCACATATACATCCATGTTGCCGTAACGATCACTGGCAAAAGCGATGTATTTTCCGTCGCGACTCCATACCGGCATATAATCATGGGCTTCATGCAGCGTGAGCGCAATAGCATCGCCTCCCGTAGAAGGAACTTTGTACAGGTCGCCCTTATAACTGAATACGATGGTCTTTCCATCCGGTGATATGGCAGGGTAGCGCAACCAAAGCGCAGATTGCTGCGCCTGAACAGCATTTCCGACGGCAGCAGCTACCAATAAACAGAATAATTTTTTCATAACCAATCAAAGTTTTTTTGGAGAATATTCAAGTAAAGGAAATTAGAGAAATTATAGCAGTAAAAGTTATAAAAGGCAAGTAATATGGATAGCTGGCGGTTCAACTGGCATAGAAATTAAAGTCTTTAAAGAACTATCCTGCCCCGTTCTATTTTTTTTACCAGTTTATATCTTTTTACATGAAATTTTATCCTCTATTTTCAGCTTTGTTTATTCTTTTTATGATTTCCTGCGGAGAAAGTCAACAGGATAAAAAAGAAGCACATGCAGGTGAAGACACAACTGTTGCAACAAATGCACAACCACTCAATCTTCCTGCACCATTTGCCACTCCATCTGCGAAGGGATTTTCAGAAGTGATCGGATGGCCCGAAGGAAAAACTCCGGTAGTTCCTGCTGGTTTTACAGTTTCAAAATTTGCCGATAGCCTTGATAATCCACGATGGGCCTATGTTGCAAAAAATGGTGACATTTTCGTTGCTGAATCCGCTACCAATGCCGGTGGATCAAAGAAAGTCGTGAATGCTGTTACAGGAAGTTCAAAATCGCAGAATTTTGGAAGTGCAAATCGTATCACCCTTTTCCGCGATACAAATGGTGATGGCGTTCCGGAAATGCGGTCAGTATTTCTTTCAGATTTAAATCAACCATTCGGTATGCTGATCATCGGTAATAAATTTTATGTGGCAAACACTGATGGAATTGTTGCATATCCTTACAGTTATGGACAAACGAAGATGACGGAGAAAGGAACAAAGATCATGACACTGCCCGCCGGCGGATATAATAATCACTGGACAAGAAATATCATTACGAATGCTGACAGCTCTAAAATTTTTGTGGCAGTTGGTTCAGCCAGTAATGTTGCAGAACACGGAATGAAAGAAGAAGAAAGAAGAGCAGCGATCCTGGTAATCAATCCCGATGGAACTGATGAAAAGATCTATGCGTCAGGACTCAGAAATCCAATAGGTATGGATTGGGCTCCGGGAACACAGACTTTATTCACTTCAGTGAACGAACGCGATGGATTAGGTGATGACCTTGTACCTGATTACCTGACAAGCGTACAACCCGGAGGATTTTACGGATGGCCCTATTCCTATTTCGGAAAGAATGAAGATCCCAGAATGAAGGATCAGCAAAAACCTGAGTTAGTTGCAAAAGCAATTGTGCCGGATGTTCCGTTGGGATCACATACTGCATCACTCGGACTTGCTTTCGATAAATCAAATGTAATGAGCGGCAAATATGCAGGAGGTGCGTTTATTGGTCAGCACGGATCCTGGAACCGTTCCAAACTGAGTGGATACCAGGTTGCATTTGTTCCATTTAAAAACAGTAAACCCACCGGAAGTTACGAGCCCTTTATGACAGGATTCATTGCAGACTCTGCGGGTATGAAAGTATATGGAAGACCTGTCGGAGTTGCGTTTACGCAAAACGGACACCTATTGGTAACAGATGATTCTGCCAATACGATCTGGATCGTTAAGAAGGGATAAATAAGTGGGAGGTCAGTTTTTTATTTGAACGAAAAAAATAAATGGAACGATAAGCTGGTCCCGGAACATAGGCAGATTACGAATCAGTATTTGTTTCAAATCCAAATGCAGCGATCCGGAAACAGAAAAATGCGAGTAAGAGTGTGAGGGGTGTAAACAGGTATGCTTCCAATGGATTTTTTGACGTCAGGTTGCCAATTGTATTCAACAGGAACAGGATGAACATTGTCCAGATCACCATTCTCAGCATTACAGGATTCAGGTTGAATTTTAAAAATCCGGCATAAACCGAAACAATGAAAATGAAAAACAGGTTGAGTGTGATGGAGGTCGCTTCCATGATGTAGAACTGCCTGTTTGTTTCAATGTTACCGCCCCATACGATATCGACAGGAATAATTTTTAAGATCACCAGCAAATGAAAGATCACTATAAAAGACAGGATCGAAATAATTCCTTTTGACGCAATATCTGTTGAGATGATTTTTTTCATAGTGAATTATTTTATTACGACCCTTCGTGATTCATCAATTATAAAAAGGAGCTCTGTTAAAGGGCACTAAATGTAAATAAAAAATCCCCGGCCTGATCAAATCTGATCGTTCCGGGGATTTATTTTAATCCTTCAGTTTAAACAAGCTTCTGTTTACTTTAATCCTGCCAGCCTTTTCTCACTCTGAATTTTCCTTCGACCCTGATGGTATTCATAAGCATTGGTCCATATCCGGCAGGTGCGATATCGAAAGTTCCTTTGATAAATCCATCATCATCTCCCATACTTGTAATGGTAACACCGCCACCACTTGCTACCATTTGACCATCTCCTGTAACATAACTACAGGTATAATTTTCGCCGTTTGTTACAAGGTAGTGTGCATGAGTTCCGGTATTGGTATAGGGTGATTTAAATGCGTGGGTCCCTAATTCGCCCGTCCATCTTACCACTACGTAACTTCCCTGAGTATCTCCATCGCTATCAGCAATTGTATAGTATCCTTCTCCAAGCTTAACTGCCTGGGAAGCTGTTTTTTTAACCCATGCGCCGCCTGCAACACGCACTTCAATTTCGCCGTCATCATTCTGAACTTCAATATTTTTTACCAGCAGAAAGGTTCCTCTCTGTTTAAGATCGAGTTTCACGCTGACTGCTACAGGGTTAATATTCGGAACGGTACCGGGTGCTTTGTAAGTTGCTTTTGGTCCGTTCGACTGAAGGTTACCTGCGCCGGCAAGTTTCCATTCCTTCACATACTTCGCAGCCATCGAGATCTTTTTTCCCATCGCAATCTGTTGTCCGGGTACCAGTGGAACAAGCAGGTCTTCCGTGCTATAAACTTCCAGTTGGGCAGTTCCGTTTACAGGCACTACGGTAGCAGAAGTTGAAAGAAAAACACTTTCAAATAAACTCCAGTCGCTGAAATGATTGGTGATCACGCGGATCTTTTTATTTGTTTTGTCGAGCTCCGTTCCGCTCTGTGCCATCCAGATCCCGCGATCGTCCTGGTAGGCGATGCCCAATGCTTCGGGAATGGTATTGACAATTTCTTCTTCAGTATAAGAGAATTCAATTGTTACGGGTTTTGCGAATTCAACATTGTGTGGGGTGATTCTGAAAGCCTTGTTGATCGCAAGTGGATTAAAGTTGCTGATCGACTGGATGGTAACCTGTTGGTCGGCAGTGAATGCGCCAGCAGGAACAGTGATCTTCAGTCTTCCATCGGAACTTGACAGGGTTCCTCCTGTTGCGCCGATTGTTTTCTGGGCAAGCGGAGTACCATCAGGCGTTCCAACCTGGGTTACTTCTCCGGTTGGATTGGGATTGTCGGGCGTGGAAACTTTGTCGTCTTTCTGACATGCATACATACCGAAAAGCACGAGCAGTGCGAATAGGGATAAGGTTAATCGTTTCATGATAAGGTGCTTTATCTGTTTGGTTAATAGGATCGCAAAACTATCAGTGAAGCATATGCGCAGTTTTTAAGGATGTATGAATTGTTATAAATGATGAATAAATGGGTTTAGGTTTTGTTAATGCCCTCAGTTACATCCTTCCTGGAATGGCTGGGATCCCGGTCAGATCCATTCATGGAAAAGATTTGTTTCAAAGGCTGATTCAGCCTAATTTCCACGACACAATTTTATATGATGTTAAGAGCCTGTTCCCTCGTAGTGCTGTCGGTTTGCATCTCGGTTTTTTCGGCCGATGCACAGTCTTCAGCAGCTGCTAAATCAACCCCGAGCTTTAAAGTCGAATACGAAAAATTTGAACTTCCAAACGGTTTGGATGTGGTATTTCACATCGATCGTTCGGATCCTGTAGTAGCAGTTGCGCTGACTGCACACGTAGGTTCGGCACGTGAAAAGCCCGGTCGTACAGGGTTTGCGCACCTCTTTGAACATTTATTGTTTCTTGAATCTGAAAACCTCGGCAAGGGTGGACTCGATAAAATGAGTGCAAGGATCGGCGGATCCGGCGCAAACGGATCAACGAGCCGGGATCGTACGAATTATTTCCAGACCGTACCGAAAGATGCGCTGGAAAAAATGATCTGGGCGGAAGCCGATAAGTTGGGATGGTTCATCAATACAGTTACAGAACCTGTTCTTGCAAAAGAAAAGCAGGTAGTGAAGAATGAAAAACGACAGAGTGTTGATAACAATCCCTACGGACATACCCAGTATGTTCTGGATAAAAATCTTTATCCGGAAGATCATCCATATAACTGGCAGGTGATCGGATCACTGGAAGATCTTCAGAATGCAACGCTTACTGATGTAAAGGAATTTTACAATCGCTGGTATGTTCCGAATAATGTAACGCTGGTTGTTTCAGGAGATTTTGACAAGTCGCAGGCAAAAAAATGGGTAGAAAAATATTTTGGGGAGATAAAGAAAGGTCCTGCAGTTGAGCCTCTTCCAAAGAAGGCGGGAGTTGTAAAGGAAACCATCAAATTATATCATGAAGATAACTTTGCAAGACTGCCCGAACTGACACTGGCATGGCCTGCAGTAGAAAATTATCATCCTGATTCCTATGCGCTGGAAGTGCTTGCTCAATATCTTTCAGAAGGAAAAAAAGCACCTTTTTATCGGGTGCTGGTAGAAGATAAAAAGCTTGCTGCTAACGTTAATACGTACACCTACAGTTCTGAACTGGCGGGAGCGTTTCATGTTTCTGTAAGATCGTTTGCAGGAAAGGATCTTGATGAGGTAATGACCGCAATCAATGAAGGATTTGCATTGTTTGAAAAAGAAGGTATTTCGGAGAAGGATCTGGAAAGAATTAAAGCAGGACTGGAAACACAGTTTTACAATTCTTTGTCGAGTGTACAGGGAAAAGGATTCCAGCTGGCACAGTATAACATCTTCGCGGATGATCCGGGATTTCTTACCAAAGATTTTCAGAATACACTTGCAGTAACTACGGAGGATGTAAAGAGAGTGTATGAGAAGTATATCCGCAATAAAAATTTCGTAGCAACAAGTTTTGTTCCGAAAGGACAGCTGAATGCTGCATTGGAAGGATCGAAGAAGGCAGAGGTAGTTGAAGAGAAAATAGTACAGGGAGCAGAAGATGCGGTAGATCCGAGTATTACTGCAAGTTATGATCGTACACCTTCTTCCTTCGACAGGTCGAAAGAACCACCTTACGGTGAAACGCCTGTAGTGAAGACGCCAGATGTCTGGAACCAGAAATTATCGAATGGAATAAGAGTGTTCGGAATAGAGAATAAGGAAGTTCCATTGGTTCAGTTTGAGCTGGTAATTGATGGAGGTTTGTTGCTGGAAGATATTAATAAAGTAGGTGTGTCAAATCTGATGGCGCGGATGATGACGCAGGGAACAAAAAATAAAACACCGCAGGAATTGGAAGAAGCAATTCAGCAACTGGGTGCAACGATCAATGTCACTGCAGGGCCAGAAGATGTGCGGATAAGAGTGAATACACTTGAGCGGAATTATGCGGCAACACTGAAATTAGTTGAAGAGATCTTATTGGAACCAAGATGGGATGCAGCAGAGTTTGAGTTGATCAAACAGAGTGTGATCAGCCAGATCAGGCAGCAGGAAGCAAATCCGAATGCACTGGCAAGTAACCAGTACAATTTACTGATCTATGGAAAAGACAATATCAGGTCAAGGAATTTGCTGGGGACTGTAGAAACGGTAAGTGCAATAACATTGGACGATCTGAAGAATTATTATTCAAAGAATATTTCTCCATCAGTAGCAAGAATGCATGTGGTGGGAGCGAAGGATAAGGCAGCAATCGTGAGTTCATTGAATGGAATTACCTCTAAGTGGAAAAGTAAGCCTGTTAGCATTCCTGAATTTAAGAAGCCTGCAGCGAACAATAAAGCAACTTTATATTTCTATGATGTACCGGATGCAAAGCAGTCGGTGATCAGGTTTGGATATCTGGCACTTTCAGCAAAGGACAAAGATTATTATCCTGCGACGGTGATGAATTACATTCTTGGAGGAGGAGGTTTTGCTTCACAACTCACAAGACTGCGTGAAGAGAAGGGATATACTTATGGAATCGGTTCAGGGTTTTCGGGATCGAATGCTCCGGGGCCATTTACGATTGCAAGTAGTGTAAGAACTAATGTAACATTGGAGTCTGCACAGCTGGTAAAAGAGATCCTGGAAAATTATGGAAAGAATTATAGTGAAAATGATTTGGCAACAACAAAAAGTTTCCTGGTGAAAAGTAATTCAAGGGCATTTGAAACTGCGAATGCGAAACTGAATATGCTGGAGAATATCAGTAAGTATGGATGGAAGAATGACTACCTGAAAGAGCGGGAGAAGATCGTAAATAATATGACTGTAGACCAGATCAGGGCTTTGTCAGGAAAATATCTGGACATCAATAAAATGACCTGGCTGATTATTGGGGATGCAAAAACGCAATTGCCGAGATTGAAGGAGCTTGGACTTGGAGAACCGGTGTTGTTGAATGAGAAGAAAGCGTTTTAGTGCTGGAATGTAAAATGGAAAAGTGAAAATGAAATATGGGTTTCCAGATTTCATTTTCACTTTTTTATTGGATGAGGGTTTAGAAATTTTTACATTTTACTTTTTACCTTTTCATTTGGGGAGGTTTGCGAAGTTTTTACATTTTACTTTTTACATTTTACCTTTTTACTACTCACTTCTTTTTTTGATAAAATAGTTCCCTTTTATTCGTGCTTTCCTGATATAATCAAGTCCCGGAAATTTCAGGTTGAAAGAATCGCGGTTTCGGTAAAGTAAGTTCAGGTTCGACATTGTTTTGTTACCATACTCATTATTCAGTGCTGATACATTTTCCATTCCGCTGATCACTTCGCCGAATGGAGGATATCCTTTGACGCCGTTGGCCATTACGGTATCGAGCCGCGGATTATCAACCAGGTTGATGAAAAGTTCTCTTCCTCTTGTTTCCTTTCCGCTTCTTGCCCAGCTGATGGTTCCTTTTTTATTGGAAGTTGTAACCGGTTCATCTGCAATTTTATGTTTCATCCATTTATTGATGACTACAGTATCGGTTGCGCCAAATTGGGCAACAAAATTGGGGACCACACGGTAGAAGCTTGCACTGTCGTAGAATTTGTGCTTTACCAACTGGTAAAAGCGATCCGCACCCAGTGGCGACCATTCCCTGTTCACGCGAATTTCAACTGGTCCCTTCGAGGTTTCAAAAACCACATGGAATACTGCCGGTGCTTTCTCTTTGGTCCATCCTTTTTTGTACATCGCACGGTTGCAGGAGGAAGAAATCAGCAGGATAAATGCAATAGTAATGGAGGAAAGAGGTAGTCGAAGTTTACAAATGGTATTAAGTGAAAGTGATTTTGTGTTCAATAACATATTATGATATTAAGATGGGTGTTACTCTTTTTACGATTAAAACCGAACAGGTAATTTATTCAATTAACAGCTTTGCATTTTTATTTTGAATCTTTCTTCAATTCTGTTGCAACTCCGTAATTGATAAAAGAAACACCGGTCACTTCGTTTTTATTATTCAAAATAAAATTGAGCTGCCGATCGGTTCCATCTCCGTAAAAGAAGTTTGTTTTTGATTCCGGTTTTAAAAGCACATCCACATATCCGGATCTTCTGTACAGTTTATCATTTTTTAAAATGATCTCCAGGGAAATTTTTGCGCCTTTGTATTTTCCCGCATACTTCGAAAGTTCTGAACTTTCAAGTTTTGCTTCGGTGTGTTTTACCGGTGCAATCACTTTATTATCAAACATGATTGCGCCGATCCCGCCTGCGATCTGGGTTGAAGCGGAACTGTTATTGGATAGAACAATTACTTCAATATCCTGGTCAGGATAATAATCGTTGTGACTTAAAAAGCCTGGAATGCCGCCACTATGGCCAATCCTGCGATGGTTATCAACTGAATCTATGCGTAAACCATATCCATAGTTTTCCAGGTATGGCGTGGTCATTTTTTTGTACATGTCATTGCTCAGGATTTTTCCTGTGTGCAAAGCCCTGTTCCATGAATGAAGATCTTCAACAGTTGAAACAATTGCCCCCGCACTGTAAGGAAACTCCATTGAAATGTATTGTGCATTTTGCCATCCCCTAAAATCTTTCGTATAACCTGAAGCTTTTTTTGGAAGAATGACTTCAACTACGTCTACGGAAGTATTTGAAAGAGCAGCTTTTGAATAAAGGTGCTGACTGATATAATTTGCATAGGATTGTCCGCTTACTTTTTCAATAATATACCCGAGCAGGAAATACCCTGAATTGTTATAATTATATTTTGTGCCGGGAGTAAATTCATAAGGTTCATTCTTAAAGAAATTGATGATAGAATCTTTGGATAGGGGGGCAGTAAGTACGGTCCCGAATTTCTGCATGTTGGTATAGCTCTTTATGCCGGAAGTATGATTGAGTAACATATGAATGGTTACGCTGTCACTTTTTGGAAAATTTCGAACGTACTTACTGAGGGGATCATCAAGTTTAAGTTTTCCTTCTTCTGCAAGCTGGAGAATTGCTGCTGATGTAAATTGTTTGGTGAGCGAACCGATTCTGAATTTTGTATCAACGGTGTTAGCAACATTCCATTCCCTGTTGGCCTGACCGAATGCTTTTTTATAAACGACCTCACCTTTTTTTGCAACCAGGACGGCACCATTAAATTCATATACTTTCTCATGTCCATCCAGGTACTCATCAATTTGGGTTGCGTAATTTTTTTGTGCTGCTGCGCCAAAGGAGAGTAGGAGGAGCAATATCAGGATCCTGGTCATCGGAAAAGGTTTTGTTCAGGATACAAGATAATTAAAGCTGTTGTCAGGGAAAGGGTTTAGTCGATGAGGATTTAAATGTGTTTAAACGATCAGGGAATTGTTATGGTACCAGTGACCAACAGAATGACTGCAAGAAACTTTTCATATAACCCGTAATGAACTTTTCATGTATTGATGAATACCCGCCAAATCACCCTAAAAAAAAGATTTCTCAGTTTTTACTTTGAAATGCAAAGTACTTTTAGTTAACTTTGAATTTCAAAGTACTTTTTAACCTGGTAAAAATCTATAAATGGACACGATGCAAACCCTGGGAAAACCCTCAATTGTGCTGAAAGGTCTCAGCTGGTTGTTCGGACTGCTATTTTTTGCTATTGGAATTGTAAACACATTCTGGGGCAACGATCCCGGCTTCGGAATTTTCATTCTTCTCCTTTCACTGGTTTATTTTATCCCGGTTGATACAATAGTAACAGCTATGACCGGCATCAAACTTCCCCGCTTCGGATTAATTAAAGTCTTCCTGGCATTGTTCATCATCTGGGCATCTGTGGGAGTTGGAGAACTCTTTGATAAAATTGAGATCATGCTCAATGATCTTAATGGTTAACCATAAAATATTTTCATTTCTAAACCTCAAATGTATGTTTACTCAAAACGGAAGATTACTCGCGATTGCATTTACAGTTATTATTCTTTTATTGATCCCTCTTGTTGCCATGCAATTCACCAATGAAGTTAACTGGACCATTGGAGATTTTGGTGTTGCAGGAGTGTTGCTGCTGGGAACAGGTCTGGCAATTGAACTTGTAATTCGCATGATAAAAAATAAAGAAATCAGATACCTGGTTATTATAGGTATTCTTATTGTCCTGCTATTGGTTTGGATCGAACTTGCAGTAGGTATTTTCGGTACTCCCTTCGCAGGTTCTTAATTCATCCTGCTATAATTCACCCCGAAAAAAATAATCATATGCTTTTCAACTTAAAATATGCAGTCATCCTTAACTGGATTGCAGCTCTCATCCTTTTAACTATTGGTTTATTAAATCTGTTTCTGGTTCATCCGGTTCCGGGTATAGCATTCATCATTTTCTCTTTGATCTATTTTCCACCGGTAACTGAGTTGCTGAAGAAAAATCTGAACCTGATCATTCCGCCAATAGTCAAGGTTTTCCTGTTTGTATTTCTTGTGTGGTTTACACTGGGGATTAGCGACCTGGGTGATCTTTTCGATAAACAATTCGCATAACCGTTTAGCATAATTCTTGTCGCAATTTCCATAGGGCTCTTTAAAAACAAGCATATGAGACCATTCGTTAAAGAAGATTCGATCGTGAGAGAGATCTGGGGGAAGAGTGATACCATCCTCTTTATTTTTGCGGGTGCATCTGCTGAATTTGCACTCAATAAGGCAGTAGACTGGTTGTATTTTACAGGAAAATTGCCTTCGGATCCTATTGGTCGATTATTTACTACGGTTGGTTATGCAAGAAAAATAGTCTTCTCTCCGGAATCCGATGCTTTCCGCGCTATCGACTCTCTTCGTAAGATTCATTCCGGTGTTGAAAATTCAAGAGGGTTTTCCATTCCCGACTGGGCTTACCGCGATGTGTTGTTTATGCTGATCCATTATTCAATTGCAGCCTATGAACTGCTGGAGAGAAAATTAAGCCTTGAAGAAAAACAGGAAATATTTAATGTATTCCACAGATTGGGCGATCGGATGGGATTGAGAGAATTACCTTCTTCTTATGAAGAATGGTTAATAGCAAGGATGCAACACATGAAGTGTGATCTTGAAAGAAGTTCCTATACCTCCGACCTTTTCAGTCAATATGAAAAACATCTTGGGAAAATGCGTTTCAAAATTTTAATAGAAGCGCAAAAACTGGTGGTACCTCCAATAGTTAAGGAGTTGCTTCATTTTTCTGAGTATTCATTTCTTAAGCCTGTAGTACCGGTGTATAAAATCACCAGGTACTTAAAAGCCGACTGGATATTGAAAAGTATCTTATTACCCCACGCTTATAAATCGCAGATCGAAGCGCTGAATGTTGAAAGGCATTAAATGCTTACCAGCCCTCTGAATCCTCTTCCGCTATAATACGATTGAGCACCGTTGTGGTAAATGAATACCTGTCCATACCGATAATCACCAAATATAGCCCCACCCAGTTTTCTTATTGAATCAGGAGTTTTTAACCAGCTGGAAGTTTTTTGATCAAATTTTCCGAATTCCTGGAGCTTACGATATTGTTCTTCATTCAGGATTTCAATTCCCATTTCCAAAGCCATATCTATTGCCGTATTATCTGGCTGAGCTTCTTTTCTCGATTCTAATCCTGCGCGGTCATAACACACACTTCTTCTGCCTTTCGGACTTTCAGGTGAGCAATCATAATAAAGAATTTCCCCTTTCTCATTTGTACTTCCAACAACGTCCGGCTCTCCTTCAGAAATCTCCATTTCATTGATCGACCATAACTTTCCGGGATTTGCTATTAACATGGTTTCAACTGTGTCCCATTGAAGTCCTTTGTGGCGCGACATATTTTTTTCGAATCTTGACTTCAGGATTTTTAGCAGTTCCTGTGTTTCGGATGATGATAATTTCTTTTTACTCATGGAATAGAGATTACTTAAAAACTAAAATAAAACTTTGAATTCTTTTTACAAGTTATTAAATCGGAAGAATTCATTATTAATATAGAATACCTGTTTCCTTTGTTACTGTTGATATCAAAAGATATTAATAATTAGATTTGGGGATATGAAGATAAAACTGCCGGTTCCGATCTGGACAATTGCCTTGCCGATGCTTGCATGGGTTCTTTATTTCGTTGCACCTGGTTCTGTCAATTCTATTTTCGCAATATTACTGGGTGTTTCACTTATGGGTGCAGTGATAGCGGCAGTGCACCATGCAGAGATTATTGCACACAGGGTAGGTGAGCCTTTCGGAACGCTGGTACTTGCTGTTGCCGTAACCATCATCGAAGTTTCCCTGATTGTATCGCTGATGCTCGCCGGAGGATCAGATACTTCAACGCTTGCACGCGATACCGTGTTTGCAGCGGTAATGATCATCCTTACTGCAATGATTGGATTGTGTTTGCTTGCCGGCGGAGTAAGATATGGTGAGCAGGTGTTTGGAAAATATGGTGTAAGCTCGGCACTTGTAACCCTTATGGCAATTACCATCCTTACGCTTATACTGCCAAACTTTACAACGAGTGTTGCAGGACCCTATTACAGTAACAGCCAGTTGATATTTGTTGCAATCGTTACACTCATTCTTTACGGAACATTTGTATTGGTACAGGCAGTACGTCACCGCGATTACTTTCTTCCGGCCGTTAAGGAAACGGATGAAGAAGTTCATGCGGAACCACCTACAAAAACTGCAGCGCTTATCAGCACTTTGCTTTTAATACTTTGTCTCGGGATTGTTGTTTTACTGGCGAAAAAACTTTCTCCAACCATTGAGCAGGGAGTAGCCAACATTGGCGCACCAAAATCCCTCGTCGGAATTATCATAGCATTTGTGATCTTATTACCGGAAGGGTTTGCAGCTTTGAGAGCCGCCCGTAAAAACAGGCTGCAAACCAGTCTGAACCTGGCACTGGGATCAGCTTTGGCCAGTATCGGGCTGACAATTCCCGCAGTGGCAGCTGTTTCTATAATTACAGGACTGCCGGTAACTATGGGGATAGATTCAAAATCAATGATACTTCTGATGTTATCACTGTTTACAATCATTCTATCATTCGGAACGGGAAAAACAACGATCCTGCAGGGAATAGTATTACTTGTTGTATTTGCAGTTTACCTGTTCACTACAATAGTCCCTTGATTTAAGAATTATCTAAGATTACTGAATTTTCATTTATCAGATTGATTGGCCAAAAGTAAGCAGGTTATTATCCGGATCGAGGAGTGCAAACTCTTTTTGTCCCCATGGTTTCGTTTGCAGCGGACCATTCGGATGAATAGGTACGTTACGATGGTTTAATTCTTTGTACAATTCTTCAATGTTATCAGTCCGAATATATACTCCTCCGTAATTATCTCTTTGATCCAGATCCTTAAATTTAAAAAAGTGGATCTCTATATTATCTTTTTTAACCATTAAGTAATCTTCATATTCCGCTGTTCCGACCTGAGTGAAACCAAGTTGGTTGATATAATAATTCTTTGTTGCGGATTTATCCCGCATTGGTAATTTTGGATTGATTGCAGTCAGCATAAAATGTATTTTAACCTAATGAATTTATATTGAATTGATTTTTCACCTGATTATATCCAGCCAGCAAATTATTCATTTTATTTTCCAGGTCTACCGTTAATATTCCGCCATGATAACAAATAAGTTTTAGAGGTTTCAGGTCACGGATTTTTTCAATGGAATTTATTGCTGCAGCCAGATCAAGAGTAAACTGTGGATTTGCAATATTTAATTCTTCCCCTTCAATTACTATTGCATCGTTTGCTATAACTGTATTTTCTGATGGAATGTAGATAGAAATATGTCCCTTCGTATGACCCGGAGTATCTATCACCACCATCTCATCCAGGATCCGGTCATTTTCACGCAGCGTCTGGTCGACCGGCACTCTTTGAATACTATTGAGTTGACTGATAAAATTCTTTGCCCATTCTTTATAATTTTCCGGTAAGTGTTCTAAAGAGTTTTCTGCCTGTATTAACCGTTCGGCTTTTACTTTTCCTGATACTGAAGGTTCTTCAGTCAGGCTGCAATAAACTTGTAAATCCTTATTTGCCTTTTTAAACAGATGTAATGCTCCCAGGTGATCAATGTCGTCGTGGGAAATTATGATTGCATGTAAACCCTGTAATGAAATTCCGATGGTTTCCAGCGCAGTTGCAAACTCATTAAAAGTTTCTTCATATCCACAATCGATCAGGAAGTTTTTATTCTTTACCTGCACCACAGTAGGGAATAAAGTTACCTGTTCGGAGTTTATGGTCTTTTCAATTTTGAATGTGGTGATCTTCATAAATTATGGTACGCCGAAGGGTGGTTGAAACCACTCGCCGGCGCAAAAAAAGAGATTTAATTTATTCCGCAGTTGTCGGATCAATTATAGTTTTGATTTCATTGACTGAATTTCTCTTTCGATTACAAACTTGGGCATAACAGATGATTTAGATGGCTAACTGTTTTTATAAATCAATAGCTAAAGTATTGATCACTTTGTAATTTACATCTTTAAAAATAATTTCATATTTACCAGGAGCAAGAAATAATGTATTTGTAGCCTGTTGATCTTTTATTTCAATTATATCAGCAGGGATACCATTATTTTTAAACTCACCCTGCCGGTAGGCTAAAACCAATACCGGTAAACTTTTAAAGGTTCCTGGAGCAATGACGTATGGATTTTTATCTCCTGCCAACCAATGAGGTCTGTCATTTTTATAGGAGGTAACAGGATGAATAATTACAAGGTCAGTTTGTTTTAACTCTGATGATCCATTAAATGGGTGTCCTTCCTGGTCAATTAAAACAATGGGACCGCCGGAAGAATTCAGGTTGACAAAGGCAGGATTTATATCAAAGCTTCCCCTTTCTGAAAACGTTTCCTGGTTTATGGTATATGGATGGATGTCAGTATATTCCTTCAAACGTCCTGCCATAGCTTTTTCCCAGGGTTTGTAAATATTTTCATTGACATGTGCATATCCGCAATGGATCAGGGTCTTTCCATCCTTGTGGGAATTGATAAAACGTTTGATATTCTGTGCCTGTTCGATTTCTCTTTCTTTATTATTCTTTCCGGCGGACGCTTCATATCCAAATACAATAAACCCTAATTTCAGCGCTTCGGAGATCATATTTCCGAATTCAGGTTCTCTTGTGTAAATGCCACTTTGCATTACAGGAAACTTTCTTTCGTTTATTGAAGAATCGAAAAGCGCTTCCAGGCCTAAATAGCGATAGCCGTTATCATATAAGCCCTGTAGTAAGCTCCTGGTAAAGGTTCGGTGACTAGCATTATGATGGGCTTCGTTAATGATTAAAATTTGTTCATTTTTGGATTTTTCAATTATAAAATCACGGGCATTCAGAATTCTATACTTTGAAAAATTCAGGCTGTCTTCCTTCAATGTGGATGTTTTACGAACACCGTTTTTGTTCCAGGTTTCCAGCGCCTTTTGGTAGTAACCGCTTATAGAAAAGTTGGTTGCACCCATTTGATATTTCCAGGGAGTGGTGTCTTTTTGTAATTCTTCTTCTAAATGTTTTGAGAATTTATAAACCTCCTGGGATTGCAGAGCAGTACTATTTGCAGACAAAAGCAATAATGCAATAATTAACCTGGTAATCATTTATTCAAATTAATGATTACAGTTAAATAATTGCATTAAAGATTTTTAGTTAATAGGAATTTATATTCCTGAAAGGGCATAATCGTTTGTCCTCAAATTAATATTGCCTTGCAATTTTTGCTTCCTGATTTTATGGTAACAAGAATACGATATCATTAAAATCAAAAGAACAAGCATCGGGAAGAGAGCTTGTCCATTAAAACCTTCAACCGCCCAGTGACTTATTGCAGCAAAGATAAAATCAAATGCAAATCCTGCATAGGCCCATTCTTTAACACGTGCAGGTATAATGGGTAATATTAAAAGGATGGAACCGGCGATCTTAAATACAACAAGTGCATTGCCAAAAAATTCAGGGTAACCTAAATGGCGGATTCCTTCTTTTGCCAATTCTGTTTGTGAGGTAAGTGCCGGCATTACTCCTTCGAGTAAGAAAATAATCAACGTGGTTGTCCAGTAAATTAATTTTCCAGATTTTGTTGGTTTCATTTGTTTGAGTTTTGATAGATCAAAGTTCTATCAGTTCAAACTGTTGGAAAGGGTGATGATCTGCCATTTAAGGGGAGGTTTGCGACTGGGAAGAGCAAATTTTTTTATTCTTCAATTTTCCTGATAACCCTGCACGGATTTCCTGCAGCGATGGAATCAGCCGGGATATCTTTTGTCACAACACTGCCTGCACCAATAATACTGCGATCTCCGATAGTTACACCCGGACAAATTACTGCACTGCCGCCAATCCACACATCTTCTCCAATTACAATAGGTTTGGCATACTCAAGTCCTGAACTTCTTTCGATATGATTTATTGGATGGGTTGCAGTGTAGAGCTGCACATTTGGGCCAAACATGGTTCGGCTACCAATAATAACCGGTGCTACATCCAGAACAATGCAATTGAAATTGAAAAACACCCGATCGCCGATTGATATGTTGTAACCATAGTCGCAATAAAACGGGGTCTGCAACCAAAGGTCTGATGATGCATTAGGTAAAAGCTGTTGCTGAATACGGCTTTTTTGATCAGGATTGTCCTCCGGATTTTCATTCAGCTTTTTTAAAAGCAGCCTGGTTTGAATTCTTTCCTCCACTAATTGTTTGTCCATCGGGTCATACATTTCCCCTGCAATCATCTTCTCTTTTTCTGTTTTCATTTGAATCGTATTGTATTTATTGAAAGATGATGAAAATTTATCAGGCTTTTAAAAAAATGTGATACGTCTTCTTCCTTAATTGGATTTGTGGAGCGGATAGCAAATCTAAAAAGGCTTTAACATTTTTAAAGTTGTTTCTCCTGTAACCGCGTAATCCCTGTGGTAGTCATAGTGCAAATTTTTTTATGAAACCTATTCTATTTACCCTGCTGCTTTTACCCAACCTTGTAAAATCACAGACCGTTGCCCAAAAAGCAGATGAACTGCTGACTGCCTACACTGACCAAAAAAAATTCAGTGGAAACGTTTTAATAGCCCAAAAGGGAAAGATCCTTTTTGAAAAATCCTTTGGATTTGAAAACGTTGCTGCAAAAAAACCCGGTTCCCTGAATACTGAATTCAGGATTGGATCACTAACGAAAATGTTTACTTCCACTCTGGTGCTGCAACTGGTGCAGGAGGGTAAAATTTCTCTGTCGGATCCCCTTTCTAAATTTCTTCCTTCCTTCAAAGATGGAGACAGGATTCAGATCAGGCACCTGCTTAGTCATACCTCCGGGATCAAAGGTCACACGGAAAGTGCACCTTCAAATCTTAATGAATCTGTTACCCTGTTTCGCAGTGAAGAACTGGCTTTTCAACCGGGAAGCCGATTCGAGTATAACAATTTCAATTACATCCTGCTGAGTTTTATTGCGCAAAAAGTTACAGGAACCTCATACCCCGAACTGCTGAAAAAAAGAGTATTAGATAAAGCAGGAATGAACAACTCCGGTCTTGATACAAAGGATAGAAGATCCAATGTTAAGGCATTTGGTTATGTAACAAATCCTGAAACAGTCAAATGGGAAGTTGCGGAGGAGGGAGATGTAGCACTCGCTTCGGGTGCGGGGGCAATGTACAGCACTATCAGGGATCTTTACAAGTGGTCGAAGGCTATTCAGAATTCAAGCGTATTAGCTGATTCCCTTTTTGAAAAAGCAATTCAGCCTGTACAGGGAAATTATGGATTGGGCTGGATTGTGAATCATGAAAATGGTCGTACACAAATAGGACATACCGGTTCTATTCCTGGTTATATCGCAAATTTTATGCACTTCCCTGAGCAGGATATCACCATTATTATGCTCACCAATTACCAGGATCTCGATGCCCGCAGGATATCAAACGACCTTACTTCAATTGCATTCGGCGAACCTTACAAGATTCCGGTTCAGAAAAAAGAAATTGTATTATCAAAAGAAGTACTCAACAGGTATGCCGGGGAGTATCAATTGGAAAACGGATTCGGCATTGAAGTAAGTGTTGAAGGAAACAAATTATTCGCACTTGCGAAAGGTGATGTGCAAAAAATGGAACTGACTGCTGAAAGTGAAAAGAAATTCTATTTGAAAGGTCCTGAAACTGAAATTGAATTTATCGAGGAAGACAGTAAAGTGAAGTATATGTATGTTGATATGCAGGGCGGACAAAAATTCACGAAAGTAAAATAATGACTTTGCCAGATAATGAGGGGAACATGTTTAATCATGCTCCCCTTTACTTTTTTAATTTTGAACGTATACTACCGCCAATACTGCATCGACAACTTTTTTGAATGAAGTTTTATTTAAATCGTTTTACAATAAAAATCGAAATCCTAATCCTAAGTTTCCAAGTGTACTATTGCCGAAAAGGTTGGAGGATATTGAAAAGCTCTTTTCTTTGGAAACAGTTCCGGGAAATTGTTGGTCTTCATATTTTGAAGTAAAGTAAGAGATGCTGATTAAGGATGGTATAGTAAGTTCTACCTGTAATTTTTTAAAGAGCTGGTAGGATAATCCCGGTGATATCCCAATTGTAGCACCCTTTCTTTTTCTTTCCGTGTCTTTGTTCGCGCTTTGATGGTCTGCTTTTTCATTACTGATATGATAAGAAGCATTGGCATTTCCAAAAAAATAAAAATCTTTACCCAACTGTTTATATTCCCTGTAGAAAAGTCCGGCGTTATAATTATTATTTTTTATTTGAAAAGTATCATTGCCATAGATATAATTGCTGTGAAGGGTTGGTGCGGCGCTGACACTTATTCCGATAACTGAATTTTGTCTGAAAGCCTTACCAATTGAAATGCCCAAAAAACCATTACTATTTTTCGATTCGTAATTAAAAACCTGATTATTGTTTCGGGAATAAGAAAAATCTCCACCTAACAGAATTGAATTTTTCTTTATTTGAGCAATTGTGGTAAGAGATAAAAAACAAAACACGGCAAGCAGGTAGATTTTAGTCATACAATTATTTTTATTGTACAGCCAAGACAGTGCCGTTGTTGATATTGATGTTAAGAAGTCCTGAATGTTTTCAATCTTCGATTGCTTCAATGCCCAGCCTTTCAAGTTCTGCAAGGTGGTCTTTCATTGCCTTTAGTTGTTCGGGTGAGTGGCCTGTCCATTCAGACAGTTCTCCAATTACTTTTATGGGATGCAGGGATCGATAAGACTTTGTTGGGTTTCCCGGAAATTTTTTGTCGGTTAAATTGGGATCGTCTTCAATTCCTCCTGTAGGTTCAACTATGTAAATTCTTTGCCTGCCTTCACCAGCTGCCAATTCAGCGCCCCAGATTGCTGCATCAAGAGTTGCAGTGAGATAAATATATTTGGCTTTCTTTTTTCTCCCATAGTTTGAATTGTAACCCGGTTCGATAAGGTCACCTGTTTTAATATCAGCTCTTGTTCCGTGGTAGAAAGTTTGGGAGAGATCGATTGTTCTGTTTTCCATATTAAAATTAATTTCGGGCCCAGCGACACTGACATTGATAGCTGAATAACTTAATCAAAATACATAAATTACTGGCAATGGGAAATCAGATCGTTAAGGAAAGAAGAAAGCTTCTGGTATCCATCGAACGGTTACTGGAAGGGCCGATGATTTTTTTGGGTTTTGTGTGGCTGATTTTACTTGTAGTAGAATTGATTTGGGGCATATCAAAAATCATGGAATATTTAAGCCTGACAATCTGGTTTATTTTTATTGTTGATTTTTTACTTAAGTTCCTTCTTGCTCCTGATAAAATGTTGTTTCTTAAAAAGAACTGGTTAACAGCCATTTCGCTTCTTATACCTGCATTGCGTGTATTCCGGATATTCCGTTTTCTACGTTTAGCCAGAGGATTGAGAGGGATCAGACTGGTCAGGGTTGTTTCTTCTATCAATCGCGGTATGAAAAGTCTTACAGCGACTATGCGCAGAAGAGCGTTTGGATACGTGTTCTTATTAAGTTTGGTAGTAACATTTGTAGGTGCTGCTGCTATGCATGCAATTGAAAAACCTGCTCAAGGGTTTGATAGCTTTGGAATGGCTTTGTGGTGGACAGCAATGAGGGTTATAACTGCGGGCAGTGAATATTATCCATTAACACCAGAAGGAAGAGGCCTTGCATTTCTTATTGCTTTATTTGGCTATGCAATTTTTGGTTATGTTACAGCCACTCTTGCAAGCTTTTTCATAGGAAGAGATGCTGAAGAAAAAAATGCACCTGTTGCCGGTTCAAATGATATTAAGGAATTAAGAAAAGAAATTATAGCATTAACCAATACTATTAAAGAAATGAAATCCGGAAATCAATAAACTCAATTACTTTTTCAAAATCCTCTAAAATATATAAGAAGCTATTGCTACCCATAGCGGTATCAGAATCCAAAAAGATAAAGAATTTGAGTATTATCCAGGGTTAAATATTATTCAGGGATCTTATAATACTTTTCTGTAGTTAGTCTCTGTTGCTTTCGTTTCCTGTCCCTCCGGTGAAACATTATATGCAGTGATCATAATTTCTGAATCGTTTACGATTTCCAGGGTCGTTCTCCATCCCCAATGCTGTTCAGTGTCGGGAGTTATATAGGTATAGCTTCCCATAACATTAATGGATTCATCCCCCTTATTTCCTTTGGAAAACATAATAGCAGTTCCATTATGAAAGGTGTCCATCCAGGCGCATTGAAATTTTTGAGTATTCAGATCGTAACCGAAAATTGCTATGCCTGACAATGACTGATCTCCAAAGCTGCTCTGGTATTCATGCATAATAAATCTACCATCCAGTATCAATCGCATGGTACCGGTGATAGGTGATTCGTCTTCCAGTTTGGATGGATCGAACCAGGTTTTGGTAGTTCCTTTCCAATCTCCAACTAACCTGCCCAATTGAAAATGGGGTCCATTTAATTTCGATTCCTCTAATTTCATACTCATTAATAAAGTTTTAGCTGATTAATTTTTAGATACTTTTGAAGTTCATTTTATTTTTCAACCCTTAAAATCTTTTCCATCTTCTTTCCCTTGGCCAGTTCATCTACGAGTTTATCCAGATACCTTGTATTTCTTGTCAATGGATTATCTATTTCTTCAATCCTGTATCCGCATATTACACCTGTTATCAACCGCGCATTGGGATTTATATTTGACTGTTTAAAGAACGTTTCAAAAGTGACTTTTTCATTGATCATTTCCCGGATCTTTGAATCATCAAAACCCGTTAGCCAGGTTATTACCTGATGTAATTCTTCTTTGGTACGGCCCTTACTTTCAACTTTAGTTACATAGTGAGGATAAACCGACGAGAAAGTCATTTTGGCTATTTTTTCATTATGTTCCGGTGTTGGTTTCATGCTATTCAGAATTTTATCTTTGTTAAAGTGACTATCGTAAGTTCGCAATTAAATTTTTACCGGTCAATTTCTTCCCACCATTTAATGAACTGCTGATCTCCATTTTTCAGGTACACTATTTCGCCAATTTTCGGAGTTGCCAGGGGAACAGGATTTTCCTTTTCATTTAACTGACTGATAGTTTTTAATGGCTCATCCCACGCGTGATCAGCAAGTTTAAATTTGGATGAGTGTACAGGAAATAATCTTTTTGCATGTAATTCCTTAGCAGCTTTCAATCCTTCTTCCGGTAACATATGAATGGCCTGCCATGCAAGGTTATACTGACCATTATCTAAAATTGCAAGGTCGAACGATCCGAATTTTTTACCCAGTTCATTGAAATGTTTTCCGTATCCGCTATCACCTCCAAGATATAATCTGAGTTCTGCTGTTTCCAGAATAAATGAAAGCCAGAGTGTATTGTTTCTTTTAAAAGTTCTTCCAGAGAAATGTCGGGCAGGTGCTGTATATAAAGTTGTATGCTCACTCAGAACAACACTTTCGTTCCAGTTTCTTTCTTCTATAATCGAGCTGTCGAATTTCCATCTTTCAAAATGTTCTCCTACACCAAGGCCACAGATAATGTGCCTGATTTTGGGTTTCAACGCTATGATTGTGGAATAATCCAAATGATCGTAATGATCATGTGTAATCAACAAATGATCAATTTCAGGCATATCATCTGCGGAATAAATATCTGAACCCGGGAATGACCTGTTTGAATTTGGGATGGGCGATGCATTGCCGCTAAAAACAGGATCTATTAAAAATCGTTTTCCATTCAACTGGATAAAATAAGAAGAATGTCCAAACCAAACTAATACATCCTGTGTGCGGTCAATATTTTTAAGATCTGTTTTAATAGAAGGAAGAGTGCCTGTGGGTCTGGCCTCCGGCAGTTTTTTGAAAATGAAATTATACATCACGGATGCCATTGAATAACCTTCCGTAATGAAAGGAGTGAATTCTTCATTTTCAAATTTTCCCGATTTGAAGTTTGGAGAATCAGCAATAAGCTTTCTCCGGGCAGCACCAGGAGCTCTTCCGAATTTTGGATGCTGTAAATACAGAACAACAAAAAGAACTAACAGTAGCGTAATGGTAAGTAAGATGATCATTACTTACTAATGTAGCGGAAATTTTTATTTCGTGTATTCATTAATCAACCTAACCATCAGGTTGTTGAGATATTCCACTTCGTATTCACCCACGGATGCTTCAATATGATCCCCGCCCACACCGCTGTGATTTGTGATAAATACGTACGTTCCATTTGTGCTTATGGATAAAAATCTCATCAGGAATTCGGTTTCCTTATCAATTCCGCTTGCAGTAATGGGAATGATTTTAATTCCTTTTTCAGAGGCTTTTTGTATTGATGTTTGAATGCTTTGTATCACCTGCAGATCATGATGTGGTGGCGCATCCAGGATCAGAAACAGGATCCTTGCTTTTGCTTTTGCAGACCACTGCAATTCATTAACAGCTTTATCCAGTCCTGAATGAACAGCTTCGGGAAAGTCATCTCCTCCATTAGCGCTTTGTGCTTTTATAAAGTTGATTGTTGAATTGATATCTGTTGTGAAGTTTGAAATTTTGGTTACATATTCATCCATCTTATCGCGGTAAAACACGGAAGAAGTGGAAACGGTAGCAGACGGATTATTACTTTTAACCCTGGTGATCACATCCAACAACTCTGACTTCAGAAATTCGATTTCATCTCCCATTGATCCTGTTGCATCCACCACAAATGCAATCTCTATATTGTTTGCAGCAGGCGCCGGAGCTACAACAATTTTATTTATTCCGTCTTTAAAAGTTTTGACCATGGTGCTGGTTACTGCTCCATTGTTGACATCAATTGAAAGGGATGCAACATTTAAATTTGGGTTGTGTTGAAACAGGTCTGCCCACAGTTCTGCATTTCCGCTGTTATCTGTTTTCGATTTATATATGATTTTCCCATCCTGTTTAAGCATTACCGGGGCATCAGAAATGGGTTTGGAATCTGTTCCCGTTACATTGACCGAAATCCTGTTATTTGGAAAAAATGACCAGTAGGCCGGGTAAGTTTTAAACGGGTCTTTACTCAGCAGATTAGACCAGAAATTCCAGTTTTTCAGATCGTTCCATTCCCCTGCAGTGATCACTCCGGCCTGGTTCGGAGTTCCGGAACCACCTGAGTTGCCCGGAATGCTTGAATAGCTTAAAGAAGGTGAACTTACGTCCAGTTCACTGCCGCCTTTTTCGCAGCCGGCGAATATAAAAAGCAACACGCTGATGAACAGGTTTACTGATATTTTTCTCATGACAGGAAGTTGTACTCATCCTGACAACCCGCAGTGTGTATTTCGTTGCAGATGATTAAAGTTTAATTCCAGATGCCATTCATTTCTGTCAGTATAAGAGGCTTTCCATCTGTCACTACAATGGTATGTTCATGCTGCGCCATATAACCTCCTTTATCACCAACCATTGTCCACCCGTCATTTAAAGTTTCAGCATAGGTAGACCGGGTTGAAATGAAAGTCTCGATTGCCACTACATCATTTTTACGGAACCTTTGCGTATTGTACTTGTCGCGGTAGTTTGCGATCTCATGAGGTGCTTCATGCAAACTTCTCCCGATCCCATGACCAGTCAGGTTTTTGATCACTTTGAATCCCTGCTTCTTTGCTTCGGTTTCTATCAGGTTACCAATATCAGAGATACGGACGCCTCCTTTGATTTGAAATATTGCTTTTTGCAAAATCTGCCTGGAAGCTTCCACGAGTTTTTGATGCTGATGAATATCCTCTCCGAGAATAAATGATCCGCCATTGTCAGACCAGAATCCATCCAGTTCTGCTGATACATCTATATTGATCAGGTCCCCTTCATTCAGAATTCTTTTTTCGGAAGGGATACCGTGACAAAATTCATTGTTCACACTGATGCAGGTATAACCCGGAAATCCATAGGTCAGGAATGGTGCGGAATTAGCGCCCAGGTCTTTAAGGATCTGTTCGCCATATTCATCCAGTTCCTTTGTGCTCATTCCGGGTTTTGCAAAGTTGGTCATCTCTTTTAAAGTCAACGCTACTGCTTCACTTATTTTCTGCATTCCTATCAAATCTGACTCTGCTGTGATTGACATACTATTATAATTTGCCTTGTTAATTTACGAAAACTGCATCTGGAAAACCGTACCCTTGCCTTCAATCGATTGTACCTGGATCGTTCCTTTGTGCAGCATGATGATCTGTTTACACAAACTCAGTCCGATACCGCTTCCGCTTTTCTTCGTACTGAAGAAGGGAATGAAGATCTTATCCAGTACTTCTTCCGGCATACCCTGACCATTATCAGCAACTTTCAGAATTATTTTCCGGTCGAGGGTTGTATCTGCAGAGAGCAGGATCTTCGGGTGTTCTTTTTCTTTCACCGCTTCCAGTGCATTCACGATCAGGTTAATAAACACCTGCTCCATCAAACTTAAATCCGCCTGCATCGTCAATTCCGGATTCTTGATAATGATCTCCAGCTCAACACCTTTTTGCTCAAAGGTAGGTTGCATCAGTTGATGCAGGTTTCCGAATAATTCGCGAACATAAACTTTTTTGAGGTTCAGTTTGGTGATCTTATTGAGACTCCTGTAGGTTTCGGCGAACTTGAGCAATCCCTCACTACGCCGTTTGATCGTATCAATTCCCAACTCCAGGTCTTCAACCGCATCATCGTCCAGCGAAGCACTTGCCATGTTCAACCTGTTCTTCAGTGTTTCAGCAAGTGATGAAATGGGTGCAACAGAATTCATGATCTCATGCGTCATCACACTTAATAACTTTTGCCATGCTTTAGATTCCGTTTCATCAAGCGCTTCATTTACATTCTGAAAGGCAATGAGTTTCGACTTCTTATCATTGATCTGGAAAGATGAGGCGGAAAGCAGCGCTTTGAAATTTGTTTTCTCCAGTTGGATCGTTACAATTTTACCTTCTTGTGGCGATATGGAATTTATCTCTTCAAATAATACAGGATGACGTTTATTCAGTGATTGGATTGTCTTCAGGTAAGGAAGTTCCAGCATCTTCTTCAACGTTTCGTTCATCCAGATCACGTCACCGGTTTCCACTTCATAAGAAAGTATGCCTGTGTCAACCAGCTCAAGAATTTTCTGCAAATATTGATATTGTGTTTCCTTCTCCTGGCTGATCACTTTGAAAGTTGTATTGATATCATTGAACCCCTGTCGCAGCGGCTGTATATCAGCAGATGCATGTTTCACATCAAAGTATCTTGAGAAATCCCTGTAGTGAACTGCCTCTAAAAACTGGCTTACTTCTTCATGTGTTTTTTTCTGGAACCGAAAGAATGCGATCATCTGGTAAACGAGTAACGGCGCAACCAGTGCAGTCAGGAGATACCAGCCTTCCACAAGAAAAAAGGATACAGCACCAAGCGTTACAAAAAGTGTAATGGTGCGTATCAGGATGCGGTTATAGGATATGTTTGCAATCATATATCGTACTTACTTAATCTTCTATACAAGGCAGTTCTGGTGATGCCTAATTCCTTTGCTGCCTTGGAAATGTTTCCATTATTTTTTTCAATCACTTTCAGGATCATATTCTTTTCAACTGCACTCAGGTTCGATTGTTCCACTTCAACAAGTTCTTCCTGTACGGATTCAATCGGGGAAAATAAAATATCCCTGGCTGAAAGTTCCTCACCATCCGCCATGATCACAGCCCTTTCGATTGCATATTGCAATTCCCTCACATTCCCCGGGTAATGATAAGTCAGCAATTTTTCTTTTGCAGATCGGTCTAGATCCATTTCCGGCTTCATGTATTTCGCCCGGTACATTTTGATGAAATGGGTTGCCAGCAATAAAATATCATTGCCTCTTTTTCTTAAGGGAGGAATCACGATCTCTACCGTGTTGATTCTATAAATAAGATCTTTCCGGAATCTTTTTTCATTGGCTAATTCCTGAAGCGGAATATTCGTTGCGCAGACCAGCCTGATATCTACCGGTACCGCTTCATTTGTTCCCAAACGGATCACCTGCCGGTTTTGTAATACACTCAACAGTTTTGCCTGCTGGTGAAGGGAGATGTTTCCGATCTCATCCAAAAACAAGGTTCCTGTATTGGCTGATTCAAATCTTCCTGCACGGTCCTCACGTGCATCCGTAAACGCACCTTTCCGGTGACCGAATAATTCACTTTCAAATAAGGATTCCGTCAACGAACCCACATCCACTTTCACATAAGGCCTGGTGGCACGAAGTGAAAACTGGTGAACTGCTTTTGCAATGAGTTCTTTACCCGTTCCGTTTTCTCCAAGTATGAGGATATTTGCATCGGTTGGTGCGATCTTCTGGATCTTGTAAAAAATATCCTGCATCACTTCCGATTCTCCCAGCAACTCCCTTTCAAAAATTGAAGTGCCAATGGGTGCAGTTGTTCCTTTATTATCCTTTTGTCTTAGTGCCTCCTTAATCGTCGCGATCAGTTTTTCATTGTGCCAGGGTTTTACAATGAAATCGAATGCTCCTTCTTTAAGAGACCTGATCGCAAGATCAATATCACCATAAGCGGTGATCATGATAACCGCAGCACTTGAACGGAGGTCTTTGATTTTCTTCAACCAGAATATTCCTTCATTCCCGGTATTGATGGAGCTTTTAAAATTCATATCCAGCAGGATCACATCAAATTCCTGTTTGGAAAGAATGTTCTGAAGATTCTCCGGATTTTTTTCTGTCATGATCAGTTTGACCTCCGGTTTCAATAAGAGCCTGACTGCTGTCAGAACATCAACATCATCATCGACCACTAAAATAGAAGCATTTTTAAGAGACATGGTTTTGGGATTATAACAAATGTGAAACTAACAATATGCCATCATATAATGTACTGAAAATGAAGGTCAGCTTTTAAGCATTATAAACGGAGTGTATCAAAAACGGACACTTCCTGTTCGCATACGTACACTTTCGTACAGTGGTTATTTTATAATTAATTGAAAATCAAGTCTCCTATCTTTTGGTACGCTATTGCGATAATAGTAAACAGCATAAAAAATAATTACTGTGGACAGAGTTATCGAAAAGAAAAGATGGAATACAAAGAAAGTACTGACCATCGCTGGTATTGCTGCCTTTGCCATCCTACTTGCTTTTTTTATTTATTCATCATCGGGTGGTTCCAAACTGAATGTTGATGCTGAAAGAATTACCATCAGCGAAGTTAAAAAAGGAACTTTCCAGGAAACGATCCCGGTAAATGGGGTGGTTCTTCCGGAGACTACCATCTACCTGGATGCAGTGGAAGGCGGAAGAGTGGAAGAGAAGTTTGTGGAGGATGGAGCAATGGTAACGAAAGGTCAGCCGATCCTTCGTCTTTCCAATACTGATCTGGAATTGAGTCTTGTTAACCAGCAAACCGCAGTATATAACCTGCTTACACAAATGCAGATCGCGAAAAATGCTGCACAGCAAAACACCATGCAGAAACTAAATCAGAAAACGGATGTAGAGAATGCCTATAAGGAAGCGAAGCGTGTGTATGATCTGAATAAATATCTCTACGAGCAAAAAGCAATTGGTCTCCAGGAATTCAAGCAGGCAGAAAATACCTACAACTATAATGTCGCCCGGATGAAACTTACCGATGATATCGTGAAGCAGGATGATATTTCCAATGCGCAGCAGGTTACACAGGCAGTTCAGTCTGCAAAAGGATCACAGAATGCATTGAATGTGATGCGCAAAAAAGTTGGTGACCTGATCGTTCGTGCTCCGGTTTCAGGCCAGCTTACTGCTCTAGATGTGGAGATCGGTCAAAGCAAAAACAAAGGAGAACGTCTCGGACAAATTGATATCATCAGCGGCTATAAAGTTCGTGCTGATATTGATGAACACTATATCTCCAGAGTTTTTATAGGACTCACTGCACAGGCAACCATATCAGGAAAAGATTATACCCTGAAAATTACAAAAGTGTTTACACAGGTAAATAATGGTCGCTTCCAGGTGGATATGTTATTTGAAGATAAGGTTCCGGAAGGGATCCGTCGCGGACAAACCCTGCAGGTTCGTCTTGCACTCAGCGATGCTACACAGGCGCTGTTGCTGAACAAAGGAGGATTTTTTCAGCAGTCGGGTGGTAACTGGGTATATAAATTAAGTGAAGATGGTAACAAAGCGTATAAGGTAGACGTACAATTGGGAAGACAGAATCCCGATTATTATGAAGTGTTGAATGGATTACAGCCAGGAGATAAGGTGGTTACTTCCAGTTATGATAATTATACAAATATGGAAGAGCTGCTAATAAAGAAATAATGAAACCCCTGAACCCTATAATATATTCTATGATCAATACGGTCCAAACTTTACCCTAACCCCTAACCCCTAACCCCTAACCCCTGAACCTTATAACCTTAACCTGCATCACAACCAACATTAAACCCTTTTTTATGAAAGTTTTTTTTATAATCGTTACTTTTTTGTTTCTCGATATCTCAGAGAACGAAATTGAGACAACTCCGCTTCCGGTTGAAGTTGAACAGTTGGAATGTTGTTCCGAAACTGATGGCGATCCGATTATCAAAAACCAGATTATTCTTCCAAACTTATTATTAGTTTATTAACCCCAGTCAACTAACTCTTATGATAAAGATTCGAAACATGGAAAAGATCTACCGTACTGAAGAAGTAGAAACGGTAGCACTGAACAAACTGAACCTCGATGTTAAAGAAGGAGAATTTTTAGCGGTGATGGGCCCATCAGGTTGTGGTAAATCAACACTGCTGAACATCCTTGGTTTACTCGATGAGCCGGATGGAGGATCTTTTCTTTTCAATGGTATAGAAGTGGCACCCTTCAATGAACGCAAACGCGCAGACCTGCGCAAGCGGAATATTGGGTTTGTATTCCAGAGTTTCAACCTAATCGATGAACTGACTGTTTTTGAAAATGTTGAATTGCCGCTCATTTATTTGGGTGTTTCTGCATCAGAGCGCAAGAGCAGGGTGGAAGAAGTACTTGATAAAATGCAGATCATGCACCGCCGGAACCATTATCCACAGCAGCTTTCAGGCGGTCAGCAGCAGCGGGTGGCAGTTGCGAGGGCAGTGGTAAACAGGCCAAAACTCATCCTCGCTGATGAACCCACCGGTAATCTCGATTCTTCCAATGGAAACGAAGTGATGCAGTTGCTTACAGATCTCAATGAGCAGGGAACCACCATCATTATGGTTACTCACTCGGAGCATGATGCAAGATACAGTCACCGCATTGTCCGGATGCTCGATGGAGAAGCTGTTCTCGAAAATATTATGGTGTAAGGAAAGTTTTAAATCTGAATAGTGTGACCTGTATTAACCTGTTCAATATTTAAATAACCAGACAACTCTTTAACCTTATAACCTTTCTGTCTCATGTTCAGAAATTATTTAAAAATTGCTATCAGGAATTTGCTTCGTCAAAAAGCGTTTTCCATCATCAATATTTCCGGTCTTGCTATCGGTATGGCAAGTGCTATACTGATCATGTTGTGGATTCAGAATGAAGTAAGTCATGATCGCTTCCATGAAAAAAGTGACCGCTTGTATACGATGAACAACCGGGATCGTTTCAATGGTGAATTATGGGCATGGAACACAACTCCCGGTATTCTTGCTCCTACCATCAAAAATGATTATCCCGATATTGAAGATGTTGTAAGAATCAATAATGCAAACTTCCTTTTCAATTATAAGGACACACGTCTGGTTACTGAAGGAACTTTTGCAGATTCAGGTTTCTTCAACCTTTTTTCTTTTCCCTTAATAAAAGGATCTCCATCGTCGGTATTAAGAGATTATAACAATCTTGTTGTTACCGAAAAATTTGCAAAGAAATTATTCGGGAATGAAGATCCGATGGGTAAGATAGTTCGCATTGACAGCACCGATCATTTTACCGTCACAGGTGTGATGAAAGATCTTCCTCCTAACACCCGATTTGATTTTGAATATATTATTCCATGGAGTTACCGGGATAAACTTGGATGGGTTGATAGCAGCTGGGGAAATAATTCTGTAAATACATTCGTCCTGTTAAAGCCAAATGTTTCACAGGCCTCTTTCGATCAGAAAGTAAAAAATGTTACAATAGATCATACAAGTGGGGATGATAAGTCTACAACGGAGGTTTTTACCTATCCTTTAAAGGATGCATGGTTGTATGGTAAATCTGTAAATGGACAGTATGTGGGCGGACGGATTGAAATGGTGAGACTGTTTGGAATCATTGCAGTATTCATTCTTCTTATAGCCTGTATCAATTTCATGAATTTAAGTACAGCAAGAAGTGAAAAAAGGGCCAGGGAAGTGGGGATCCGGAAAGTAGTGGGTGCTCCGAAATCTTCACTGGTAGGGCAGTTCCTGGGAGAGTCAGTACTGGTTTCCCTGTTTGCAGGAATACTTTCCATTATAATTGTCCAGTTAAGTTTACCTGCATTCAATAAACTGGTAGCAGAAGAGTTATTCATTCCATTCAGCAGCCCCTTATTCTGGGCAATAGGATTGTTATTTGTACTTGTCACAGGCCTTGTTGCAGGTAGTTATCCCGCATTTTTCCTTTCCAGTTATAAACCGGTTAAAGTATTGAAGGGAACCTTTAAGGCTGCACATGCATTGGTTACTCCAAGAAAAATTCTTGTTGTATTGCAATTCACCTTCGCCATCGTTTTGATTATCTGTACCATTATCATTACCCGTCAGATCAATCATGCACAAAAAAGAGATGCAGGATATAACAGGGATCAGCTGGTGTTTATGTTTATGCAGGGTGATATGGAAAAAAATTATGATGTCATCAAAAATGAACTGATCGGAAGCGGTGCAGCAATCTCAGTTTCCAAATCTATGAGTCCGATTACACAAAGATGGAGTGATAGCTGGGGATTCTCATGGGATGGAAGTTCTGAAGAAGACAAGAAAGCAGACTTTATCCGGATGGCATCAGATGCTGATTTCGAAAAAACAATGGGCGTTAAAATTATCGAAGGACGTGATATTGATATCAAAAAATATCCGGGTGATTCCACTGCTGTGTTATTAAATGAAACTGCAGTGAAAGCAATGCGTTTTAAAGATCCTATCGGGCAGGTCATCAGGGAAGGCAGTGGCAGAAAATGGATAGTAGTTGGAGTACTGAAGGATTTCATTTTTGAATCTCCGTTTCAGAAGATTGAAAAACTGATGGTGAACGGTCCGGCTGCATGGTTTAATGTGATTCACTTCAAATTGAATCCATCAAAGACAGTTTCTGAAAATCTTGCAATTGCTGAAACAATTCTCAAAAAATATAATCCACAGTATCCGTTCGACGCTCATTTTGTGGATGAATCCTATGCCCGGAAATTCGACAATCAAAAACGTACGGGAAAGCTTGCTGCACTTTTCGCTGGGTTAACCATTTTCATTTCCTGTCTTGGGTTATTCGGACTTGCAGCATACATGGCACAGAATCGTATCAAGGAAATTGGTGTGAGAAGAGTACTTGGAGCTACTGTTAACAATATTACGACGCTGTTATCCAAAGACTTTCTGAAGCTGGTGGTTATCTCTCTTGTAATTGCATCTCCGCTTGCATGGTGGGCGATGAATTCATGGCTGAAGGATTTTGAATACCGGGTAGATATTGAATGGTGGGTGTTTGCCGTTGCCGGAATTCTGTCTATTGTCATAGCCTTACTGACAGTAGGCTACCAGGCAGTGAGAGCTGCACTGAGTAATCCTGTGAAGAATTTAAGGACAGAATAAGTTTCACTTTAATACCTGCTTATGTTTCAATCATATTTTAAGATCGCCTGGCGCAACATCCGGAGAAATAAAGGATTTTCCCTGATAAATATTTTAGGTCTTTCCATCGGAATGGCCAGTACAATATTTATTCTTCTCTGGGTTCAGGATGAAATGAGTTGGGATCGTTTCCATTCCAATTTCCGGAATATTCACCATGTGCTGGTTAACCGGAATTTTAATGGTGAAACGAATACCGATAATTCTACCCCCTTCCCGCTGGCTGCCGGTTTAAAACAGGCCTTCCCCCAAATCAAAAAGAGTTTTGTTGCAAACTACGGGCAGGAACAGGTGCTTAAATACAATGAAACCATTTTGAAGCGTCGCGGATTCCAGGTTATGGGCGATTATTTTGATGTATTGAAATGGACTTTCATAAAAGGAAATAAAGAAACAGCTCTTGATAATCCTGAGAATATTGTATTGACCGAATCCATGGCCAATGCGCTGTTTGGTAAGGAAGATCCGATGGGGAAAACAATAAAAATCGACAACAACGAACTCAGGAAAGTTTCAGGTATTGTGAAGGATCCGCCGGCAAATTCATCTGTTCAGTTTGAGTTTATAATTTCCTACAATCCTAACAGTGATTTTGTAAAAAATGCATCTGATGACTGGGTGAATAGTTTCACACAAACATTTGTAGAACTTGAACCCGGAACTGATTTGAAATCGCTTGGCAAACAGATTTCACTTTTTGCAAATAATAAAAGCAAAAACGAAACTGATTTTGAATACCTGCTGCATCCAATGGCAAAATGGAGATTGTACAGTGATTTCCGCGATGGAAAAAACACAGGAGGAATGATCTCTTATGTGAAATTATTTACTGCGATCGCTATCATTATTCTCCTGATTGCCTGTGTGAATTTTATGAATTTGTCGACAGCAAAATCAGAGAAAAGATCCAAAGAAGTTGGTATAAGAAAGACGTTGGGATCTGCAAGGAGTCAGCTGATCCTGCAGTTTTACAGTGAGTCTTTTCTGTTTGCAATGATGTCGCTCGTGGTAGCAGTGCTTTCAGTGTATTTTCTCCTGCCGTTTTTCAATAAGTTAATTGGGAAGGAACTGGTTTTAAATCCCGCAGATTTTAGGTTTATGGCACTTTCATTCATCATGATACTGGTAACCACTGCTGTGGCCGGAAGTTATCCTGCACTTTATCTGTCCTCTTTCAACCCTGTAAAGGTCTTGAAGGGAACTTTCCTGACGGGAAGAAATGCAGCGCTGCCGCGTAAAGTGCTGGTTGTTTTTCAGTTTGGTGTATCTGTTTTATTGATCTCCTCAACTGTCCTCGTTTACCAGCAGATCCAACACGTTAAGAATCGCGACCTCGGATATGAAACAGATAACCTGTTATCCATACCAACATCGGAGGAAGCAAAAAGAAATGCGGAGGTGATCAAAAATGAATTGGTGCAAACAGGCATGGTTGCATCCGTTACAAGAACGATGACTCCACTCACGGAGATCTGGAATTTTACGCCTGCTCCCGACTGGAATGGAAAACCTGCCGTAGCAGAAATGATTATGACGGCAACATCAACAGACCAGGGCTATTCGGAAACCATGAAAACAAGGATACTGGCTGGAAGAGACTTCACTCCCGCACCTGTAGATTCCAATGCAATGCTTTTAAATAAGGCAGCTGTGGATATGATGCAATTGAAAGATCCGATCGGAATGGAAATGCGGCACTTTAACAGGAACTATACAGTGGTGGGTGTTACTGAAAACGTGGTAATGGGATCGCCTTACACACCAGTCATGCCTATGATGACTTTTTACAGTCCGGAACGTACAAACTTTTTGGTAGTAAGAATGAAAGAAGGAGTAAAGCCACAGGAATTACTTCCAAAGATTGAAAAGATCTTCAAACAGTATAGTCCTGAAACTCCTTTTCAATACAGTTTTGTTGACCAGGACTTCAACAGCAAATTTATTACGGAAGACCTGATCAGCAGGCTGAGTAAGATCTTTGCAGGACTTGCAATTTTTATATGTTGTATCGGTCTTTCAGGACTTGCCTCGTTTACAATCGAAAGAAGATTTAAAGAAATAGGAATCCGTAAAGTGTTGGGTGCTTCCGTTCAGCAACTCATATTTCTCATTTCCAAAGAATTTTTAATGCTGGTAGGCATTGCTGCATTAATCAGCATTCCTGTAACCTGGTACCTGCTAAGCAACTGGCTTGCGAATTATGAGTACAGAATCAGTATCAGCATCTGGCTTTTTGTAGGAAGTTGTCTTTCTGTTTTGCTGATCACTTTATTGATTGTCTTATTGAATTCCATCCGTGCTGCAATGTCAAATCCTTCGAAGAGTTTAAGGACTGAATGAAAGAGGTAGAACGACAAAATAAACAGGAAGGGTATTAAAAATTTAAAGAATATCCTGTAAAAATCAACACAGATCATGATTTCTCTTCAGCATATATCGAAATGGTATACCATCGGCGGCAAACCAAATTTCATTTTGAAAGATATCAATCTTGAAATCGCAGAAGGTGAATTCATTTCTGTGATGGGTCCATCAGGTTCCGGCAAATCAACCCTGCTGAACATTATCGGCATGCTTGATATGCCATCGGAAGGACAGTATGATTTGCTTGGACAGTCAGTATACAACCTGAAAGAAAAGCAGCGGACGGAACTGTATAAAAAGAACATCGGATTTATTTTCCAGGCCTATCATTTAATTGATGAGCTGACGGTTTATGAAAATATTGAAACACCGCTTTTATATCAGCAGGTAAAATCATCAGATCGACAGGCACTCGTTAGTGACATGCTTGACCGGTTTAATATCGTAGGAAAGAAAGATCTTTTTCCATCGCAACTTTCGGGTGGACAGCAACAGCTGGTTGGTATCGCCCGTGCTTTAATTGCAAAACCAAAGCTGCTGCTTGCAGATGAACCTACAGGCAACCTGAATTCAAAACAGGGAGAAGAGATCATGAACATTTTTAAAAAATTAAATGAAGAAGAAGGCATTACCATCATTCAGGTAACGCATTCAGAAAAAAATGCAGAATACGGAAACCGTAAGATCGAATTACTGGACGGACGGATTCAGCAACAAATAAAGGAACCCAGCATATGAAAAAGTTTGCATTGATAGCTGTTCTATCATTCACCCTGCAACAGGAAATAGCAGCGCAGCCACATTATACTTTACAATCAGCAATTGATACAGCGCTTGCGCGTAACATTGAAGTCAGGCAAAATGATCTGTTGGTAGAACAGGCCCAGGTGTTACAAAGACAGTCGAAAGCAAATCTTCTTCCTGATCTGAGTGCCACATTTAATCATGGTATCAACCAGGGAAGAAGTATCGATCCTTTCACTAACCAGTTCGTGAACCAGACGGTAAACTTTGCAGGATATGGATTGAATTCGGGGGTGGTGTTGTTCAATGGATTGAGACTTCAGAATACCGTAAAGCAATTTGGTGCAGCGTATGATGCTTCCAGGATGGAACTGCAACAGGCGAAGGATAATCTTGTATTGAATGTAATGCTTGCCTACCTGCAGGTATTGAATACACAGGATCTATTGTCGGCTGCCATCAAACAAAAAGAAGTGAGTATGGAGCAGTTTAATCGTTTGGAAGTATTGGATAAGCAGGGAGCGATCAGTCCTTCCCAACTTTCAGACGTTAAAGGACAATTGATGAATGATGAACTGAATATTCTGAATTTGCGCAATACACTGGAAACAGCAAAATTATCCCTGGCTCAATTGATGAATATTCCCTATCAGAAAACAATGGTTCTTGAGCGGATGAATGCAGAAGATTTTCTTACTAAATATGAACAAAGCAGCAGTGATGTTTACCAGTCGGCACTCAGGCAATTTTCGCTGGTGAAAGCGGTAGAGCTGCGAACTAAAAGTTCAGAGTATGCGTGGAGAGCCTCCAGGGGAAACCTGTTTCCGGTGGTTTCGGCAGGAGGAAATATGCAAACGAATTATTCAAGTGTTGCCGCAAATGCATCGGGAAAAATTCCGTACCGTGACCAGTTAAGTAACAACGTTTTTTATACTTTAAATCTCGGATTGACTGTACCATTATTCAATAATCTCAGGTTCAGAAACAATGTAAAACTGGCCAATATTGCAGTGCGAAATAATAAGCTGATCGAAGAAAATACAAAGGTTCAGTTGCGGCAGCAGATTGAGCAGGCGCATTTAAATATGACAAATGCATACGATCGTTATAGTGCACTGGCAGAACAGGTGACTGCATACAACACTTCTTTTAAAGCAGCAGAAGCAAGGCTTACAGCAGGAGTGGGTACTACGGTGGATTACATCATTGCAAAAGCAAATTTAGATCGTGCGAATATTGCGCTGATCTCTTCGAGATATGACTTCGTATTGAGAAAAAAGATCCTGGATTTTTACCAGAATACGGTGGCTGTTAGATAAAATTTATCCATGAAAGATGATATACCAAAGATCGAATGCCCCAAATACGATGAGCATCGATCCAAAAATTCTTTCGAGCAGGTGATTTTTTAATTTGAGAGATACCCTGGCGCCCAGGTAAGAAAAGGGAATTGAGCTCAGCGATAGTAGTAAAACAAGTTGCCAGTTGATATGGCCTAAATACCAGTGAGCAATGGTGCCAGGAATAGCCAGTCCGGCTGCAACCAGTAGACTTGATGCCAGTGCTTTTTTAGTAGGCATCTTAAAAAACCGGATAAAAAGCGGCCCAAATAAAACACCTCCACTGTTAGCAAGTAATCCTGATAAAAATCCGACAGAAACTGCGACCAGTACAATTTTCCAGTAAGGAATAGTTTCTTCTGAAAAATCGGGATGTGACTTAATTACGAAAAACGAAATCCCCAGTGATAAAACAAAAACCGCAGTCAACATCATAAGCAGGTTTCCTCCAAGCAAATCGCTGAAAAAGGATCCAACGAATGTAGCGGGGATGCCCAGCAGAATACAGGTGGTTACGACTTTTTTATTGATCAGTTTTTCCCTGCTGTAAGCAAGGGAAGCCGACAAAGTAGTAGGGAGACTTGCAGGCAGCGGCGATGCAAGCGCAGAAAATGGAGGGATACCTGCGAAGATCTGCAGAGCAGGTGTGGTGATTGCACTTCCTCCTTTTCCCAACAAACCCGAGAGAAAACCAACTACTGCACCAATTAACAGCGTGATTACTTTTGATGAATAAGTATGCACAGGCTTTTGGATTGATGTTCGGCAAACTTAGGAAGATCCTGAGGAAAAATTCTATTAAAACATCCGGACAGATTGATTTGTATTAATTCTCCTGCCATTATATTGCATCCCTGAACTTCTGTTTTGAGAAAAATAATTGCGATCATATCTGTATTCCTGATGTTTTTGGGTTTGGCGGGCCAGCAGCTTTGCTTTCGCATGCAATTACGGCAGGCAAAGCTTGAAATGAAGCGGAGCCTGAGAAAGGGGAGAGGTTCAAGGCATATACGGGAATTCTCTTTCGACGAACAGGCATATGCAACACTTGATTGGGAAGAGGAAAACGAGTTTCGCTACCAGGGTGAAATGTATGATGTGGTGGACGTAAAAAAGCAAAACGGGTTGGTCCTTATTAAATGTATTCCCGACAAAAAGGAAACACAACTGCTGAAGGAATTTAAAACAGCAACAGAAAAAAAGCAGGAACGCGATAAAAACCTGGCAGGGAAATGGATCAGCATTTACCTCGCTCCTGTACTTGAATTTCCGGATATCCCTGTTTATTTTCGAAACGCAACCTTATTCCAGGAATATATTGCTGCGATATTTTGCCGGCCTTTAAATGTTTTCTCTCCACCCCCCGATTGTTGCTGATCCTATCATTTACAGTAACATAATCTTCATTTTAATTTAATTTTCATGAGAAAAATAATGATGGCGATTGCCTTCCTGGCAATGGCAATCTCTACCTATGCGCAAAAAAATGCAAAAGGTAAAGTAGTGGATGCATCAACTAATACGCCGCTCTCCGGCGCTACAATCAGCACGGGTAAAAAAATTATTACCACGACTGATGCTATGGGTATGTTTTCAATCGATGTAAAAGATCAGAAAAGGATTTATATATCCTATGTCGGTTATGAAAATATGCAGTATGTTTTTAAAGATTCAGAACAGGATGTTGTGATCGGTTTAACACCCGTTGGCCAGTCGCTTAATTCCGTTGAAATAACTGCGACATCCGCAGGAAATAAATCACTTCTTTATCAGCCCTCCTCGATTTCAAAACTTAATAAAACAGAATTGAAAAGGGGAACAGGATTATTCCTGGATGATGCGATCCACGCAAATGTACCAGGTGTTACGATGAATAGAAGAAGTGTGAGTGGCGGACAACAATTTAACATTCGCGGATACGGGAATGGCGTTAGGGGAACAAATGGTGTGAGCAGTAATTTCGATGGACAGGGTTATAAAGTTTACCTCAATGGTATCCCAGTAACTGATGCAGAAGGGATCACTTTGATGGACGATATTGATTTTGCATCGATTGGAAATGTTGAAGTATTGAAAGGGCCGGCCGGATCTCTTTATGGTCTGGCTATAGCCGGAGTTGTAAATCTTAAAACAATTAAACCAGCATCAGGACAGCGTTCTGTGGGCCAGGATATCATGCTGGGAAGTTATGGTCTCAGGCGGTTTACAACTCATTTTCAATCGGCAACTGATAAGTCATCTATCCTGGTTAACTACGGAAACCAACATTCCGATGGTTATATGTTGCATACTGCCTCCAATAAGACTTTCCTGAATTTTGCCGGAAGTTTTAAAGTGAATGAGAAGCAGTCTGTAAACATGTATGCAGGATACAGTAACAGCAGGGATGACCGCGGTGGTGAATTGACCATTACTCAGTACGAACAAAAAGATTACTCAGGCAATCCCGCATATATTAAAAGAGATGCGCATTCGGATGTCACAAGTTTCAGGATCGGTGTAAGTCACGATATCCAATTCAATAAAAATATTTCAAACAGTACTTCCTTATTCGGAACTTCTTTATCAGGCAATGCAAGTTCTGCCGGAGGATGGACAGAGAAGTCGCCCATGAACTTTGGATTTCGTTCTGTTTTTGAAACAGGATTTAAGCTGGGAAATACAACCAGGCTAACAGGGATTTCCGGAGTTGAATTTCAACAGCAGCATGCACAGGTTATAGGCTACAATATGAAGGCAGATCCTTCAAATCCTGATGGATATTTTAAAGTGGATACTATGCGTAGTAACCAGCAATATATAACCATCACCAGTTCGTTTTTCAGTGAATGGACACTGGCGCTGAAAGGAGATTTGTCGATCACTGCCGGACTTGGTTTGAGTAATATGAAAATTGATTTGAACGACCGGTTTGTTCGTCCCGGTATCACCCGTCCCATGCATTTCGTGAAGGATTACAGGAATATGATTTCACCAAGAATAGCAATCAATAAGGTATTCAGTGAGGCATTGTCTGTTTATGGTTCCTATTCAAAGGGATATAAAGCGCCTGTGAGCAGTTATTTCTTTGTTCCGGTTTCTGCATCGGTTGGTTTTGTAAACAATTCGTTGAAACCGGAAATAGGCAACCAGTTTGAGATCGGTTCAAAAGGAATGGTATTCAGGAACAGGTTGTTCTACCAGGTTGCGTTATTTAAAGCAATATTTTCAAATAAAATGACTGCCGTGGCTGTACCGCTGAATCCTCCTGATGTGGGTACTGCCTACAGTTACGTGGCAAATGGTGGAAAGCAGGATCATACAGGATTGGAAGCGTTGGTGAAATACACGGCATTAGAATCGTCGACCGGATTTATTCGTCTTCTTCGACCTTTTGCAAACCTCACACTTTCAAGATTTGATTATAAGGATTATAGGATTGAAAGATTAAAATCGCCCGCAACTTCTGATACGGTTATTGATTACAGCAATAAGCGTGTTGCAGGTGTTGCACCACTTGTTGCCAATGTTGGCGTTGATATTCTTGCAATTGCAGGATTTTATGGGAATGTTGTGTATTCCTATAAAGACCCTATGTACATTACTTCAGATAATCTTTTAAAAACAGGAAGTTATAACCTGGTAAATGCAAAAGTGGGAATGCAGCGTATGATAGGTAAACATTTTGACCTGGATGCTTTTTTCGGTGTCAATAATATTACAGGCACACAATATCCTGTGATGGTATTTGTAAACCAGCTACCGGATGCTTATTTACCCGCTCCTTATAAAGCAAATTATTTTGGGGGATTGAACCTGAAATATATTTTTTAAAATCGACGGAGAGGCCTGACTGGCTTCTCCGTTATTTTTGTATTCAGTATTAATTGCAATACCTGTTTTTCAATACTTCGTATTCACCTTTTGCGATGGCTTTACGTGCTATGATTTTAAGAATCGGAAAGAACAGGTTTGGCAGTCCAGGTAAATTCATATCGCTGGTATAAGCAATTAGAGCAATGTGCTTTATTTTCTTTGGGATACTTTTTTTATTGGTCAGTCCATCTCCTGCCATTCCATATAAGATCCGAAGTGCGTTTTCCATTCCTTCATGTCCGGGTGTAAGGATCACTTTAAACCTGGTTTCCTTATCGCCGGGATTGTAAAAACGGTGGACCTGCATTGGTGGAACTGTAAAAGAATCGCCTTCTTTAAGAAGCGTATTTTTTTTCCCGCAAACCAATCCCAGTTCACCCTGGAGTACAATAAAAGTTTCCAGGTAACTTCTGTGAAAATGAAAAGGGTTGCCGCCGCCCGGCATCAGTGTAAAATCAATTTCAGTAATCTTTCCTTTATTGCCTGATGCTGTTTGAATGAAAGTAGCAGTATCCTTTATAATAGGATTTCTAATAAAATTTTTCATGATTAATTTATGGGATTTATAAGATTGAACATCTCCCTCCGATGATGGTGTTATGATTTTTATTTCACTATTACGCACCCTGCAGAAGCATTCTTTAGCTGGTTTTCGATAGTCTGACCATCAATCAATGCCAGGTGTTCAATAATTTTTCCGTCTTTAAATTTGAAAAACCTGTAGCCGGTTGTGTCAAGGGAAATGCCAGTGGCTTCAATGTTTCTCCAGGTACCCACATGTTTAAGGGTCATTTTAATTTTTACAATGCTTTTATCTCCCTCCGTTACCTGGTCTTCAATTGTGGTAAGATGTTCAAAGGAAAGACCCGTATTCAGTATCCATTTAATTGTACCTTCTTTGCCGATTTGAAAAGGAGAAGAAAGTGAGTTGTCCCGGTAGTCCGGATGCAGCAGAGTGTCTAATAGTTTAAATGATTGTTGATTCCAGACCTGTTCAATAAAGGTTTTAACTAACGTTGAGTTATTCATTTTGTGAGTTTTTTTATCTGCACAAAAATGAAGATGGAAGTGATGTAAAACCTGCGTCAAAAATCACAAAATCACCGGATGGACCGAAACCTGCTAAGCGTTTCCCTGCTGATGCCAAGGTAAGAAGCAACCTGTGTCAGGGAAACCCTTTGCAGAAAATCAGGATGTTGAGAAACCAACTGCATGAACCGTTGTTTGGGACTTAACAGTTTAAAACTATTGGAATGTTCTTCCTGTTTGGCTGTAATTAATTCAAGCACTTTTCTTCCAAACCTTTCTATTTCATGGGATTTTTTGTAGGCATTCAAAAGCTTTGTTTTATCAAGTTGTATTACGACTGAAGGCTCACAGGTTTTTATCGCATATTCTGAAATTGTGCCCGTAGTGAGGCTTTTAATATTAGTGGCAAAATCATTTTCAAAATAGAAAGCCGTATTGATTTCCTTTCCATCGAGGTTATGAAATGACTTGCAAAGTCCGGAGCTTATAAAAAATACAGCATGACAAACCTGTCCTTCTTTTAATAAATATTCATTTCGCCGGAAGCGTAATTCTGTGGTGCAATCAAGCAGGTTCATCCAGCCTTCCTCTGAAAATTCAGTGAGAGAGAAAATGTATTTTTTTAAATTTTGCATGGACTTATTTGGAAAATATGCCAGTTTTTATGAGTAAAAGAACCCTATAGTTCAACAGGGTTAATGAAACATACCTGAAATGTATTTGCCGGACAATGTACAAAAGCGTTGTGCAAATACAAAAACAGTGATCCAGCCTTTGAGGATCTTATATTGATTGAATGCTCGGGCCTGATATTTTCAATAGTTATACATAATTCCTCCCATTTGAAGATTTGACTAACTTGCTGTGTTTTCAAAAATTCAATACGATTTGAGTTAATAAGACAATTTATAAATATATGGCATCAGGATTTTTCGCATTATTGGATGATATTTCTGCTTTGGTTAAAGCAAGTGCTGCAAGTCTGGATGATGTGCCTGCGCAGGTGGCAAAGACCACCGGAAAAGTTTCCGGAATTGTGATCGATGATACTGCTGTTACGCCAAAGTATGTGGTAGGACTGGATCCCAAACGTGAACTATCCATTATTTACAGAATCGCTAAAAAATCGTTGATCAATAAGCTGCTTATACTGAGTCCTGCAGCCCTGTTGCTGGGCTATTTTGCTCCATGGGCAATTACTCCGATCCTGATGATGGGTGGTGCGTACTTGTGTTTTGAAGGATATGAAAAAGTCCATTCCATGTTCACCAAACATAAAGAAGTGCATGTTGAAAATGACGATGTAAAAATGATCACACCGGAAGAACTTGAAAAGGAGAGAATTGCAGGAGCTGTGCGCACAGATATCATTTTATCTGCTGAGATCATTGCGATTGCTTACAGTCAGGTTACAGATGAACCTATATTAAACCAGGCAGCCGTTATGCTGGCTGTAGCTGTTTTTATAACCATTGCAGTATATGGCTTTGTAGGGTTTATTGTAAAAGCAGACGATATTGGTGTTCATTTTGCACAGAATAAATTCCATCCTGCAACGCAAAAGTTCGGTCGTGGTCTGGTCAAGATTATGCCGCGTTTCCTGACCATCTTAAGTTATGTGGGTACTGCAGCGATGTTATGGGTAGGAGCGGAGATCATTGCACATGGCATTCCCTATACAGCTCACCTGTTGCATGAGTTGGAAGTATCTTTTGCGGATATGCCTGCTCTTTCATTTCTTATAAAAGCTTTGTGTTGCGCAATTGGCGGTTTGATCATCGGATTTATAGTCGAGAAATTTGTGTTGCTGGGTAAGAAAGTTTTTGGAAAGAAAAAAGATGCTCACCCTTAGTAAATGGTAAGATATTTTGATTTGAGCTGATGAATGTTAACCCCGCAAATATTTAGAAAGGATAATTCCTGTCAAATCTTCAAACCGGAAAAATGTTTGAACAGATTGTCAAACTGCCTTGCTTCAAGTTGATTCAAAACAGCAATATATTCTTCCTTTCTGTTAGCGTTGTTGAGGATTAGAAAATCAATCGCAGCATAGGTGTCGTGCCATTCTCCGACTTCATTTTGCACTTTATTGATCATGCTGACTTTTAATTCAAGTTGCTTCTTCATTTTCCCGGGCAGAATTCCATATACATACATCATTTTCTTAAGTAGCTTTCTGAAGCGATGCATTTTCGATCTTCTGTGACAATTGAAACTTTTATTGGCTTTCTTTCTTCCGGAAGCAAGATAATTTGTGATGGTCTTTTTAGTAAGATTGTGAAAATCAAAAAATTGATTTTCCCGGAATTGGTTTACCATTTTTAAATAGGAGGGTATTGCAACAAAAAATGACTTAATTAGAACCTCCCGTTTTTGTTTTAGATTTTGAATTATGTTTTCCGGAGGACAGGAAATTGATTCAAGTAAATCAATGGTGATCTGAAACTGCCGGATTTCACCGGCGTTTGCAAATAATGGATTTAGTGAATCCGGCTCATACTTTTGGAAATAAACTTTTTCAATGAAGGATAATATCGCTCTTATTTTTTTAATATCAACCCTGATTTGATGAAGGCGTTCCATCTTCCTGTCGTACTCAAATCTGCGAAGTTCTTTTTCGATTGATTTCAGGCGGCTGGAAATGAACGATGAAACAATCCTTCTTTTCATGCTTACATAAAGTTACCTTTTCTGATTTTCTCCTTCACTTCAAGTTTAAAATAATATCCTGGTGCTTACTATCACCTATACTATCTTCAGTACACTTGCATAATTTTCTTCCTCTATCTTCCCGGGGAATGTTACTTCCAGTCCTTTTGAAGTTTGAGTATATTCTAAAGATCGTTTGCCTCCAAGCCATTCAACTCTTTGAACTGGTTTTGGAAAATCCGGAGTACCTGTACGAAGACTTTTTATAATCACTTTATTGTTTTCAGGCCAGGCCATGATCGTTGCATACAGGATTTCTCCTTTAGTATTAAAGCGCACATCCTGTGAAGTGAATTTTGTTTTGCCTTCATTGAAACCCTGTCCTGTAAGTTTTGCCTGGTTTTCAACTGAAGGTCCTTCTCCGAATTTTTTCCATGGCCGGGTATCGTAAATACTTTCACTGTTTAGGTTCATCCATCTGCCCACTTCGTCCACAACTTTCCTTCCCAGTTCATCAATCGTTCCATTGCCGCGAACCGGGATGTTTAGTAAATAATTTCCATTTTTACTTACTACATCCACCATGGTTTGGATCACCATTTGCGCCGACTTATATCCTTTTCTTTCATAAACATTCCGGTTGTAATGCCAGTCTCCAATGCAGGTATCTGTTTGCCATACGAAAGGTTGAATATCATTTGCCTGACCGCGTTCGATATCCCAAACCATTGCTTTACGCTGATCTTCATTTAATATCTTACCATTGATTACAGCCCGGAGTTCTCCATGCTTTTTGATACTGTTATTATAATGATGGGCAGCTATTCTTAATCCTGCATCACTGATCGGCCAGAAGGGTAGTTGGGAGTCATCAAAGTAAAGAAGATCCGGTTGATATTTTTTGATAAGATCCAACGTTCGGTTCACAAATTTCTCCATGTAAGCTTTCGACGGAGGGTATGCGCCGTTACCCCAATGCCATTGTGAATGAATGGCATTATTATCGAGACTGTTTTCACTTAATGGATGTCGCTGTGCATAGAGTTCCTGAGGATCCAGCCCTTCCCACCATTTCCCTTTTCCATCTGCTTTGGTGAGGTTGCCATCATAAGGTACACCTGCTAGCGGGCCATTTTTGTCGCTTCGTTGAGCGTCCTCTAACCAGCGCCAGGTGTGGGCTGCATGCAAACTGACTCCAAATGGGAGACCCTGTTTTTTTGCGGCTGCTGCCCATCCTCCGATAATATCTTTTTTTGGACCGATCTTAGTGGAATTCCAGTTCTTTTGATATTTGCTATCAAACATATCAAAGTTGTCGTGGTGATTGCCCATCGCTATAAAGTACCTGGCGCCTGCATTTTTATATAATGCAACCAATTCTTCCGGATTCCACTGATCGGCTTTCCATTGGTTGATGACATCCTTAAATCCGAATTCGGAAGGATGTCCATATTTCTTAAGATGAAAATTGTATTGATCACTTCCTTCTTCATACATGCCACGTGCATACCAGTCACCTGCTTCAGGCTCACACTGTGGTCCCCAGTGTGCCCACATGCCAAACTTGGCGTTTTGATACCAGGAAGGCACCTGATAATTCTGCAGGGATTCCCAGGTAGGTTTGAATTTCCCTTTTATAACTTTTTCTCCTCCTGCAAATTCTTCGAGGTAGTTTAAACTATTAGCCTCTAAATCAAGAGATAAGGCAGGCACAGCCAGCCCCAGTTGTTTGATCAAGGTTCTTCTGTTCATGAACGGAATTTAAATATAATTCCGGTGAATAAGTGTCATTTAGACAAAAATAATTCTTCTGGTATAGGTAGTTAAAGCTGGAGCGAAGAGTGATAGGAGGATAGTACTTTCAAATAATTAAGATTTCTGGTTATTTTCAGATAGAGGACTAAGCATAATTATTTTTCAGCTTAACTTCTTACTTCATTGGGTTCATAGTAAAGTAATACTGCTCCACCTTCAAATGTTTTTGTTTTGCTCAGTTTAAAAGTAATTGAAGTTTGTAAGCTTTCAAATAATGCTGAACCAATTCCTGCGATTACGGGATGAATACAGAGCTGAAATTCATCGATCATATTAAGTTTGAGGAGTTGCATGATCAGGCTTCGGCTTCCAACTAAAATATCTCTCCCCGGTTGTTGTTTAAGATGTTTTACAACTTCTTCTAAAGGTTGATTTGCCAGTTGCGCAGATTCCCATTCCGTACTTTTCAAAGTATTTGAAAAAACAATTTTGGGAATTCGGTCCATAACAACTGCAAAATCATCCATTGACTTTTCGCCGGAAGGATTCCTGGAAAGAGTTTGCCAGAATTGCATTAGCTGATAGGTGATTCTTCCATAAAGAATGACATCAGCGTTTTCCAACAGATCGGCATAATGGTAGTGGATTTCTTCATCCGGTGAAACAGAAGTGTGGTCACCGATTCCATCAAGCGTCATATTGATTGCTGCTACCAGTTTTCTCATTTGAAAAATATTTAAACCGATTTATCTATCATTCTCAGTGATTGTACCTGATTCAGGCTACTTCAACAAGATCCCCAATTCCTCTTTCGAAACATTCAATAAATTTACTTTTGGTAACCGTTTTGTCAACTCACGCCAGTTCGAATCCTCCGCATAAATTCTCTGAAGCATTTCTGAGGCTTCTTTGATTTTTTTATTGTTTGCCAGGGTGATAGCTGTCCAGTATTTCATTTCAAGATTTTCAGGAAACATTTTCATGGCCGCGCTATATTCTTCCATTGCCAGTTTCATATCATTCTTTTCTGTTGCAAGATCGCCTTTGTCCATATGTTCATAAGCCCGGAACAATCTCAGTAACCTGTCTAACTCATCTAGTGGTGCTGCATTATCATCTACCCTTAAATCAATCAGTTTATCGCTCCATGGTTGTCCACTGCTTTTTCCTGCAACTACCAGGATAGCAGCTGATTGTTTACCCCGAATATCTCCCCCAGCATCCTGCGCTGCTTCCATTGCTATCAATACACGTTCTGCAAGCGGCTTTCCCTCACTTGATTCGTATGCTTTTGACATGGCCTCATTTACCTGGTCGGTCAGCATCATATTGCTTTGAACAGAATAGTTTTTGCCGGTCTTGTTGCCGGCATGATCAATACAGTTCTTGCCGGTGAAAGAGATCACATCTCCCTTCGCATCAATCATGGCTACCTGCCTTACTTCCCGGCCTTCATCTGCTTTTAATAATTCCGACAATGCTTCAGGTGCAGATTTGCCTTCTTTCATTAACGCCAGTCCTTTTGGTCCATAACTTTTATTGATAAATGATTGAGTAGCTACAACGCCTACCCCTGCTTCACCCCAGCTTACTGCGGTGCCGACACTAAACCAATGACTTTGTACACCAACTGCCATTTCACCCGTAACCGGATCCCTTGCAACTATAGAGAAGGTATGTGCAAGTCCGGATTCTTTATTGAAGAATTGCGCTGAAATGTTTTGGGTAAAAACAAATCCGAAAAGTAATAAGAGATAGATTCCTTTCATGTATAGCATTTAAACGCGGTTAATAATATCACTGTAATATATTAAAGTGATATTGTAAAAGTTAACTCTAAAATTCAGGTTTCGCTTCCTAATACTATTTTGAGTGTTTAATTTGTTATGTTTTTCCAGGGTTATATCACGGCTCCGACCTGTTTGAGGATTAATTTAATATAAAATTCCCGTTTAATTTTTTACATATTTTGATCGGTATAAACCGGTAGATGCATTTCGGAGTTGTACAAGAAAAATATTTGCAACAGCGCTATCTGTTTTGTTCTGTTCAAATAATTTTAAAACAGATACTTCATATTCATTAGTAAGTTTCTGATGGGCTTTTACTAATTTGTCGGGCAGGCTAAAACGCATATGGGTTTTTTCATACTGAAGCCAGGCTGGTCTCAGTTTGCTATCCGCGAGGAGTTGTTGCTCTATTTTTTTCAAGTTCGGCGATTGTTTGGGCTTAATCGTGTCCGTAGATTCGAAATGGTATTTGTCCTCTAGAACGTAATAATACAGCAGGGGGTATTCTTGTTTGTCTGTAGCAGTATACTTTTTTTGGGCTGGATCCCAACCCTGAGATAGGGCAATCTGAATAAGACCTGTGTAAAAATCTGAATATTCTCCTGAAAAATCAATGCCCTCATTCAAAATCATCACTGCTTCTTTTTTATGCTGCTTAAACCAGTTAAGTGATTGTTGTTTGTTCAGGGTATTCTTTAGAGATAGTATTATTTGTTTGTTTATTAGAGAATCTGAACTGGTTGTATAGTTGCGAATTAAAAAATTAAAAACTGTATCGCAAAGGTGTAAATTCAATACTTCAAGGATTTCTAATTTTTGATATTGTTCGTTTGAGTTATCATATGTTTTTATCAAGGTATCTTCATAATATGGAACGGTTGCTTTTGTCAGATATCCAAAGGCAGTTTGTTTTATCAGCCATGATGGATGATTCAAACAAAAGTTTACCTTCTTCATAAGTTTCGCACTATTTGCCAATTCATCATTTTCCATTTTTTTCCATCCATACCAACAGGCGAGTTGCACATTCTCCGAAGGATTAATATTTGAAAGTATATAATCAATAAAACCTTGTCGGTTGTATTCATGCAGGCCGATATAACGAATTGCCGCGCTGCTTACCCAGGAGTTTTCAGCATCCATCATTGCATAAATTTTGTCGTATGTTTTTTTCGCGATGGTATACCTGGGTGTTCCCTTTAATGAATCAACATTTAGTGCGTCTGCATCAAATTCTGCATGTAAATTACAAATTGCATTGTACTGTATTTCCTCATTTGGGTAAAACAACATTTTATAATATTCCTCATAATTATAGGAAGGTATGCTTACATGATAATAGCCTGCATTTTTCTCATCTTCGCAACTTTCTGACATCAACGGAATAATCATTACAACTAAGGCAATTACTTTCAGTAAACCTGTAACTGGTTTCATGACAGTTGTATTAAGTTGAGATTTTTGTTTTCGGTAATTTGATAATTACTTCCAGTTAATTTAGCGCGGGTATTGACACCGGTCAATGATGGGAAACACACAGTAATATGACAGAAGTCAATAACAACAGCATGATCTCAAAAGCCGTTTTATGGTAAGTAGTATTACCGGATTGTCAGATATATTTGATGCCTGCATTTTATCGGCTAATTTTGCCGGCAAATAAAATGGTACCCTGAAAATTTTCAGACTTGCATTTCGCATCTCATCAATACTGAAATTAGTTTTTATAAGACTTCATAAATCTTTTTAATTTTTGTCCATGGATCAACAGCTTTAAACCTTTTCTTTTTAAAGAAATATGGGGTTGTTTCTTTTGGTGTTCTTCGATCCCCATTTTGTAACTGGATAAAATATTTTTGTAGGAAAGAATTCCGCTAATGTTTTCATTGTCATCAGATAGTACCGGCAGCACATCCACATTTTCGTTTGCCATAATTTCTATAGCAGTTCGTAAACTGTAGGTATTTTTTGTCCATACATCCATCTTGGAAGTCAGGCTTCCGATCCGCGTATCGGGTAAGTTTATTCTGCTGTAAAGTTGGGAGGAACTGATGATGCCTTTGTAAACGCCTTCTGAATTGGAGACGATATAATAACTGCTATTGTATTCCGGTTCCTTTTCAAGCCATTCAATTATTTCTGCAATGTCATTTTCTTCACTTAGAATTAATCCTTCTTTATCCATTACATCTTCGACCTTAATATTCTCCAGGATATCAGGCTCAAAAGAATCCGGAGTTTTTATACCTCTTCGGGAGATCTTTTCAGTCATAATGGTATTTTCCATTAAGAAAAATGATACAATGTAGGATGCACTGCAGGTTGCCAGTAATGGAAGTAAAGCATTCGATTGACCGGTAGTTTCCAGTGCAAAAATGATGGAAGTAATAAATGCCCTGGATGCTCCTGCGAACATTGCAGACATACCTACTAATGCAGCTAAAGGAATGGTTATCCCCGAATTTGGAAAAAGATTAATCGCAAAAACGCCCAATATTGCTCCGGTCGCTCCACCGATTGTCAATAAGGGAGCGAGGGTTCCGCCTGAAGTTCCGCTACCCAGGGAAATTACCCAGGATATTAATTTGAAGATAGCCAGTGAAACAATCAATTGAAAGGATAAGGTCCCTGACAAAACATCTGTGATATTATTGTAGCCAACGCCCAGTGTCCGTGGTGCAAAATATCCGATTACTCCAACTGCCAGCCCTCCGAATACCGGCCACCAGATCCAGTGAACAGGAAGTTTTTCAAATCCATCTTCAACCAGGTAAACAAGTTTGGTAATTCCAACAGATAATAAACCGATGATGATACCAATAATACTGTAAGTTAATAAGGCTGTATTGGATGCGGTTTCAATGATTGTCTTTATTTCAAAAACAGGAGTCTCTTCAAATAATAGATGATGCCCGGCAGCTCCGGTTATGCAGGCCAGCGTTACCGGGATAATTGATCGAGGTGAAAATTCGAATAACAATAATTCGATCGCTAAAAATATGGCAGCAATGGGACTACCAAAAATTGCAGCCATACCTGCTGTGGCTCCTGCTGCTAATAAAATCTTTCTTTCGTTGTGAGAAATTTTCAGAACCTGGCCCAATGTTGACCCCAGCGCCCCACCGGTTGCAATGATAGGTCCTTCAGCTCCAAATGGCCCACCTGTTCCGATTGAAATGGCAGATGAAACAGGTTTTAAATAGGTGATCGTTGGCTTGATCTTACTTTGGTTTGTAAGTATCTGCTCCATCGCTTCCGGTATTCCATGACCCCTGATTGCTTTTGATCCATACAATGCCATTAATCCTACAATAAATCCTCCGATTGCAGGAATGAATATTACCCAGATTCCCAAATTGTTGTTTGCAGGACTTGCTGCTTCAATGGAAAATTTTCCATAAAAGGAAATGTTCGTGCATAAGTCAATAAGGTATATTAACAGTTTGGCAATAATGCTTATTGCAATGGCAACAACAACTGCAATTGCTGATATTATCAGCAGCCTGATTTTATTTGTAGATAATTTATGCTTTATATTCTCTGCATCCAGGGTTTCTTCGAGAGATAGTGAAATTGGGATACTATCAAAAATTTGTCTGCTCATACTTTTTTACTATTCGGATACTTTTAATCAGCAGTACAGTAACTGCTATTTGGCCATCTGGAAAATGAAGAATTCGAAAACGCAGGCTGCGCTTGTAATTATTCAAAGGTAGACGGCACAGATTAAAATTTCCTATATCTCAAAGTAAAATCTGATTAAATTCCTGACTGGTCCTCTTTTTATAGAGTTTTAAAATTTTATTATTGAATAACTACCTTTTTAAGATAATTTCCTTTTACATCAATTACCGGTAGTGTTTTGCTTTTTATGATAACCGGTGTTTTATCCAAATTAATTTTTAGGGAACCTGCATCTGTACCAATTTCTAATGGAAGGGGCATTGGAGTATTGGGTGAAAATATTTTGTATTCATCATGTTTGGATTGTATGACATTAATTTCAAGACGGTCTGTTGTTCTTAGATAAAAATCAAACAGAGACTTTAAATTTTTTCCGGATGACTTACTGAATAATTGCTCAACATCATCTGTAGTAACAAAATTATTATAAGTGTATTGGGGATCGGTTGCCAGTGTTTTTAGGGTCGGAAAGAATATGCTGTCGCCAAGCACATAGCGAAGCGTGTGCATGAAGAAAGCGCCTTTTGTATAGATATCACCTGTGTAAGTATCACCGGAATTGATTCCCTCACCCTGTACAAGTGGCTTTACGTTCTTAATATTCATCCTGAATGCAAGCACCATACTGTCGTAGCCAGGTTCTCCGGCCATTTCCCGGAATGCAAGTGCTTCGGAATATGTAGTAATTCCTTCCTGGATCCACATATGAGCCCAGTCCTTGTTTGTTACCTTATTTGCAAACCATTCATGTCCGAATTCATGAAACAGGTTCGGTGAATACAACTGGTCCCCGACTTTTTTATAATTAAATGGATCACCATATGTAATCATCGTCTGGTGCTCCATTCCTGAATTTGGTACCTGCGCAATACCAATCTTCTCCCTGATCCAGGGATATTCACCAAAGTATTTTTCAAGGATCCTGGTATCTCTTTCTCTCAGATCAAGAACTCCTGCAGCATTTTCTGAATCGTGTTCCAGTATATAAAAATCCATGGGAACCTTGTTTCCTTCTATGCTGGTATAAGGGCGACTGATTTTTTTATATTTCCCGATGTTAAACAGGATGCAATAGTTGCTGATCGTATAATTTGTTTTCCAATGAAAGGTTGATTTGTTCTTTTTTGTTTTTACACTTTGTAATAAGCCAGGGCCTGCTACTGTTAATCCGGCAGGAACAGTGATAATCAGATCAGCTCCCTCATTCGGTTCATCGCTCGGATGATCTTTGCAGGGAAAATAAACTTTGCCTCCTTCCAACTGGCAATTGATGGCAACCCATGGATTACCTGATTTGTCTTTTGTCCAGGTGAAACCTCCCTTCCAGGGCGGTCTGACAGCTACCGGAGGTTTGCCGCCATATTCAATTTTTACAAGGTGCTTGCCTTCTTTAAACGGGTTTGCGGAAGTAATGAAAATCTGATCTCCTTTTTGAAAAAAGTTTGTTGATTTTTTGTCGACAGAAATTTTATCAACCTTTAAAAAATTCACCAGGTCAAATAGAATTGTATCAGTGGATTGAGAAAGGATCAGATCAATTGTATTGGAACCGGAGAAGGATTCGTCCTGGATATTAACATCGAGCGCTAGCGTGTAATGCCGGATATCCATTATGGATTGTAACGGATGTAATTTACCGCCGGAAGTCATATAGCTGATGTCGCGGTTCTGTGCGTGAGTATACGCTGAAAGAAGGAGAAGGGAGAGGAGGGCTAACGCTTTATTCATTGTATGAGTTATTTAGAATTGGTCATCACACCTGATTATTTCGTAATCAAAATACACTTTTTGTTTGGGTGCCTGCTTTATGCTTTCAATTTTACAGGAATCCAGATCTCTTCCTCCGAATCCGGATCATTGTTTTTATATTTTGCTCCCAGTATTTCAAAATGAGGTCGATTGTCCAGCTCATATTCGTTTGAGTTTGGCAACCATCTTCCAAAAATGTATTGAAAGATAGTTGGATCGGTACTTAAGCCTTTGTAATTAAATACTGCATAAAGTCCGCCGGTTAAAATGAACGTTTCCATTTCAGGAGGTACCTTATTCAAGTCAGCAACTTCAATCGCAGCCCACTTCTCAAATGCAGCCTGGGGATTGGAGAATGAAAAGTCGAAAGACGCAGGGTAGACCTGGATTGAATATAGATTGTTGGACAGGGTATTTGTAATCTCATTTCTCCTGACCATAAACGACTTCCATAAAAAGCCAGTCTGATTACTGGCCAATGACATGGTTTGTCGCTTTCCGATCAGTTTTTTGGGTGGTAATGTTTGAATTCCTGGTATGAGATCCATTTAATGTTGATTCTTTTTGATCACAGTTTTGTAATCTTCCCGATTGTATTCCAGTTCCTTGTTGTGATGTTTTTGCCAAAATGTTTTTCCAGCTCCTCCATTCCTATGGTGGTGCTTGATACAGACAGGTCCAGTACACTTATTATAGTTTTGTTTTCAACGGAAAGGATTTTAAATGCATTGTCTTTTGTGGTATAAGGTAAAGGCAAGTTGTTTGCCGGTGAATGCTTTAAGAAGCTTACATATAACCGGATATCCTTATGGACGCTTATATTTTTAAACGGATCCTTGTCAACAAGTTGAATTAATTCGTTTCTCTTTTTCAGAATAACAGGAATAGGAAATCCAAACGACTTAGCAAGTTGCTTTTCTATTTTTTCTTCCAACCCGTGGATTTCTTTTTCATTCGTATCAAATAATACATTTCCTGAATTTAATAAGGTCTTTATATTCTCAAAATGAAGTTCATTTAATTCTTTACGTAAATCGGCCATTGGTACTTTATGGTGGCCGCCAACATTAATGCCCCTGAGAAATGCTATGAGTGTATCCATTTAAGAATTCAGTATCCGTTTTTTGGATGTGCAGGTTGTGCACCCGCGCTATTTTATTTTAACTTCTTTTCAGAACTACTTCCAGATTGCACCAACTCCCGCATCGCCCAACTTTTTATTTAAAGCATTCAAACGCAATTCCAATGCATCTGCTCTTTGTTTGAGTGTTGACCATTGTGCATCGTATTCTTTTTTCAAATCAAGGCTTGGCTGATTTACTCTCGGAATATCACTTTCAGTTTGGTTAAGGAGAAAGAGGTAATTGGCTGTAAATTTATTCGGGAAATTTTCTACATCATCATACGCTTTGCTTTTGCGCTGCACCATATCTTCATCCCACGATTTCATGTCTTTGCTCAATGAATCTGCTTCTTTTTTAAGTGCAGTAAATTTTACATCATTCAAACTTTTCACCAGCTCATCTATTTGCAGGCGTTTCTCATGAAGGTTATTAATCATGCTGTGCATTTTGGTAATATCTCCTTCCATTGTGCTCATCAAAGCATCATAAGCTGCATATTCTGCGGGTGTAGTAGGATACAGGGGGTTTGCAGCAATTACCGCTGTGGACGTTGTTTGTTGCCCACCAGCTTTAAGGGTAACCGTGTAAGTTCCGGGTACAGCTTTATGTCCTGCAAAACTGCTTTCAATATACACATTCGGAATGCCCGGCATGGTTTCGTGGCGCATATTCCAGACAAAACGATTCAATCCTTTTTGTTTGCTGAGTGTTGGATTCGCAGGTGGCGCTCCATCATAGTCTGCAGCAGTCACTGCAACTGAACTCAATGTTCTGATGAATTTACCCTTCGAATCTGTGATCGTCATCGTTACAGTATCAGTTGCTTTCAAGTCAGGTAAATTATAATACAGCACTACACCATTTGCGGGATTGACACCCACGTTTCTGCTGGTGCCTGTTGGATTATCTCCATTCATTGCACTGCCGCCATTTGCGATATATGACTCTTCCGGTTGATATATTTTCAATCCGGTTTCTTCCTTTTTGTACTGGCGCAAAACATTCAGGTCATCCAATATCCAGAAACTTCTTCCCGATGTTGCTGCAATCAGATCTCCTTTGTGTACACGCAAGTCCGTAATAGGAGTTACAGGCAAATTGGATTGAAATGGTTGCCATTGTTTACCACCATCATATGAAATATATATCCCTGATTCAGTTCCGGCATATAACAGATCTTTCCGCACATCATCTTCACGCACTACTCTTGTAAATGCATTGTTTGAAATTCCGTTGTTGATCTTTGTCCAGGTTTTACCATAGTCGGCCGATTTATACAAACCGGGTGTATGATCGTTGAATTTGTACCGTGTAGTTGCAATGTAAACCGTTCCTTTATCGTGAGGAGATACTTCAATTGCATTAATGAGGCATTCTTTCAGACCTGCAGGAGTGATGTTTGTCCACGTGTTACATCCATCTTTTGTTACATATACAAATCCATCATCACTACCGGTATAGATCACTCCTTTCTCCAGCGGTGATTCCATCACGTATGATAATGTTCCATAATTCTCTGCTCCAACTGCTTCATTGGTAAAAGGAACACCGCCCTTGCCCTGTTTTTCTTTTTCATTGCGGGTAAGATCTTTAGATACTTCCTTCCAGGTACGACCCATATCAGATGTCTTCAATAATACTTGCGCACCATGATAATAAGTGTTCGGTTCATGTTTACTCCAGATGATGGGCGCATTCCAGTTGTACCGGTACTTTATATCTTTTGCATCCTGTCCTAAATATTGAATAGGAGCAGGCATCACATTCGTACTTGCTTTAGCTTTTGTATCAAGCACTTCAATAGTACCCTGGTAACTTCCTCCGAATACATATCGCGGATCATCCGGATTAAATGCAAGGAAAGCACTTTCGCCACCGGCTGATGCTTCCCAATCGCTTGCTGTGATTGCGCTTCCGCCGAATGAACGATGCTGGATTGAAACGGAAGTGTTGTCCTGCTGACCGGCATAAATCCGATACGGGAACTGATTGTCTACATTGATGCGATAAAATTGTGCAGTAGGCATTTGATTCTGCGGGCTCCATGTTTTACCAAAGTTTACAGACACAGCACAACCACCATCATTACTGATGATCATGTTGTTGGAATTTTGTGGATTGATCCAGAGATCATGATAATCGCCATGCGTACCGCCAAGTGATTCCCAGTTTTTGCCTCCATCCTTTGAACGAAGGGCCGGAGCACTCAGCACATAAATCGTTTGATCATTATTGGGGTCGATAAATAATTCAATGTAATACCATGCACGCTGGATTAATCTATGATCTTCTGTAACGCGGCTCCAGTTTGCACCCGAATTGTTGCTTACAAACAATCCTCCTGCTTCTTTTTCACTATCACTTTCAATCAATGCATAAACTTTTTCAGGGTTTGATCTGCTAACTGCAATAGACATCTTTCCCATTTCTGTCGGCAATCCATTCGTCAGTTTTTGCCAGGTATCTCCGCCATCAACAGATTTATATAAACCACTTCCTTCACCACCGCTGATCACCTGCCATGGTCTGCGACCATGCTCCCACATGGATGCATAGATGATGCGCGGGTTATTCATGTCCATACTTAATTCATTACAGCCCGTGTTTTCATTTACAAACAATACATTCTTCCAGGTGATACCACCATCGGTACTTTTATAAATTCCACGTTCTTTGCTTTTGCTGTACAAAGCACCCTGTGCTGCAACCAGTAATGTATTGGGATCTCTCGGATCCACTACGATGCGTGCAATATGCTGAGTGGCTTCAAGCCCCATTTGTTTCCATGTTTTTCCCGCATCGGTACTTTTATACACACCATCACCATGATGCGTCATCACTCCACGAACCGCATGTTCACCCATTCCCACGTACACTACATTGGGATCGCTTTCAGGTACGGCAACTGCGCCTACGCTTCCGGTTTTAAAATATCCATCGGAGATGTTGGTCCAATTAAGACCGAGGTCATCCGTTTTCCATAATCCACCACCCGTAGTACCCATGTAATAGGTATTGATATCACCGGGAACACCCGTTCCGCAATTGGATCTACCTCCACGGAAGGGGCCAATACTGCGCCATTTTAACGGGGCCAGTTCTTTGTTGAGACCGGATCTCAAAGAGTCAGGATTAGAATCTTTGGATTTTGAAGCAGTAGATTTTATTTGTGCACTAACGTTGGATGCTGTAAAAAGAAGGGCAAAAAGGAGGTATTTCCGCATGCGAATAGAATTGTTGTGGAAATATAAAACAAGTTGACTGTTGAAGCATCAAAAATAACTTAGACTGTTTGGAAAAATTCAATAAGTTTCCTGCGTAATTATGTAGAAAAAGTATAAATATATTCTTCTATTTCTATCTGTCGCGCACTGGCAAATCCTCTATCCGTTCCTGTTTTGATAAAACCACATTTCTCCAAAACCTTTTGCGAACCTATATTATCAAATGCTACCCGACCAAAAATTGGCCGGGTGATTTCATTTTTTAAAAACTCTTTAAGTGCAGTCGAAGCTATTCCCTGACCCCAATAATTTCTGTCAATCCAATAAGTAATTTCCGCGTGGCCATCCAGGATAAATTTTCCAACACTTCCAACAATTGTATTATTAAGGATTATTGTCTGATTATTTACGGTGGGATCGGTTAATAATTTTTTATGTTTATTTATGTAGGCAGATTTGTCAGTCGGGTCTTTTGGCATAAACGCCGCTAAATATCCACTTTCCTTATCGAGTTGAAATTTAAAAAGTATTTCCAGGTCAGCTATCTCTGTTGGTCTGAGTGAGATATCAGGATTTTTATTGACAGTACGCACAGTTGTGAATTGAATACTTACTTTATTAACTTGTTTAATTTCACCCTGGTTTCCGGAGTTTCTTTCATTGACAATGCCTTTTTAAAATATTCAATCGCCTTTGGCTTGTTTGCAATTGCCAGGAAATAGTCGCCATAAGAATCATAAACATTCGGACTTTCAGGATAATTCTCAACATTCATTTTGAACAGTCCACCTGCTTTTAATAGTTGATTTTGACCTAATAAATAATATCCCAGGTTATTGATCATATCTTCTGGCGGAGAAACTTTGTAGCCAAATATTTTTGAAACCATCTGGTAGTGTTGTTCAAATTTTTTGGCCACATCCACTGCAGTATCGCTGAAATCTTTATTTGAAAGTTTAAATTGATACTTATCGAACATGAAACGTAAACCGTCATATTCTGCTATTAATGGTACCGAACCATGCGTATCATTATTATAATATTTACTATCATACCTAAGTCCGTTTTGTTTTAGTCTCTTTAGGGTGTTATCCAGATCAAGAATGGAGCGGATATGATCGTTATCTCTTGATGTATCACTTTGTACTGTATTTATGTTCAACCCCTCATCCATGGTATTTGCAATTCCCAGGTACAGCGTTGTGCCGGAAAACTTTTTTTCTTCAAGAGACTTTTTTGTTGCTTTCAGGAAATTCATTTTGTCCCACCACATGCTTGGGTCTATGGCAATGTAGGAGTTAAAAAGCTTCGTATGATTTACGGCAACGTTCATAACTGTTAGTCCTCCGAACGAATGACCGATCAGCATTTTGTATGGTTCTGTGGGATAAGAAGAATCAATATGCGGAATTAATTCCTTTTCAATAAAAGATACAAATTGCTCGCCTCCGCCTGAAGTTTTTGAAGATTCAATATCCATAAACGGCGGGTCACTGTTTACATGTGTTGGAGTTAGGTCTCTTGTTCTATCGGTGTTTGGAATGCCAACAACAATCATTTCAGGAACAATGGTATTGCCGTTTACCTGGCTAAGCTGCTGGATCATTCCAACAACAGAATAAAAATGCGCGTCTCCATCAAGTAAATACAATACAGGAAATCGCTGCTTTGAATTTATCTGCCCGGCGTTTGGCACATATATCCAAATCTTTCGATTCTCCTTCAGGATTTTTGACTGGATGCTGTCTACAGTTCCGATGGTTATTTTATTGTCCTTCTGTGCGAATGCACACATTGAATACAGTGTTAGCAGAATCGAAGGAAGAAATGTTTTCATTGCTGGTATCGTGCGTTCTTTTGTTGTTAAGGATAATAAGAAATTAGAGCATCTAGTGTTTGTTCATTGCAAGTGTCAGTAGAAAAAAAGCATCTGTCAACGCCATTACGCTGTGTGTAATGTTATCCTGCAACGCAATCATTTGGCCGCTTTCCACTAAAGAAGTTTTCTCTTCGGTTGAGAAATTTATTTTTCCCTCCAGTACCTGGACACTAATCACTCCATTCGCTTTGTGTGGCTTTAGCTCGGTATGCTGGTGTAATCCCATAAGCACAATGCGCATGGTCTCCGATTTGAAAATTGTTACTGAATTCCGGTCGCTTTCTTTCCAGGCTGCTTCGCTTTTTATTTGAGCAATGAATTTATGAAGGTCCATCTCTACCAGTTGTGCATTTAAGACCCGGTTACCCTCAGGACGTTGCGGAGTTGAATCGTTTGATTTGGATTCCCTTGTGCTTTTTGTCAGGTGTGTTTGTAATCTTTCAACCAATTTAGAAGATCCTTCTTCTGCTGAAATTCCGTAACCGTTTACTAAAATTCCTTTGACACCAAATTTTGCAGAGGAGATCGCATACACTATTGACTCATCGTCAGGATTGCTTGCGCCTTCAAATCGATACACCTTATCAACCTGAAATTCTTCCGGCGACAAAGAAATATTTTTTTGGTGGCATACCAGGCATTCCTGGTTGATGTTGAAGTCAAGTGTGTAGCCTGACTGTGCCAGGCCATTTATGGTTTCAGAAAGTGTTCCGTAACTTTCGTTCAAAATGTTGTTATTCATTTTCTCAAGTTACGGAATTGATTTTATTAAATTCCGAGGATACGACAGACCTCGGTATATAATCCATTGGCAGTGACTTCATCCATTCCACCTGCTAATTGGGTCGCTTTGCCATTTGCTTCGATATCCACTGAATAACTTATTTGTTCTAATGCATTTCTTATATCGTGTCCGACTCCTACACCAGTAGGAACGGTTTGGCCAGTCAATTGAATCTTTGGTGAATTATCATAGGCATTACGAATGATAATTCTATGAATGCTTGATTTTTCTATAGTTTGCCCATTAACTTCAATTTTATTGGTATCAACAAAAAAAGTGCTGGGATTTCGATGATTTTTTTTGCGCATATCCATTTTTAAAAATGCAAAAACTGCGATTCCAATGAATACTAAAATTGCCAGGTACTGATTTAAAATCGCCCCGGCCAGCATAGCTCCCACGAATGCAAGTAAGAGAATGAAAAATATACCTGAACATCCACCCAGGACTTTTGGAGCAGGAGTGACATGAAATTGATAACCATCTCCCTGCTGTGTTTTTCTGTATTCTGCCTGTTTCATTTAATTGTATTTTTTAATGGAAGGTTGGGGAATTGAATTGCTACTGCCTGGCTGTAGATCTATCTTATATTATAATTAATGTACAAAAGCTTAATAAAAATTCAAAGCCGAAACCTTAAATCCTACGCCAAATTCACAAATACCTTGCGGTTTGTCGTTGTGCGTCAACGTCTATTTCCAGGGATGGGGGAAAGTAGTAGGAGAGGGATAGGGATAAAATCCTTCACCAGTTGACACGCCTAGTTTACCTTTTTCGATAAATCTCTCTTGATGCTCATTGATTTCTAGGATCCGTCAGCATCTTCTAGTTTCTGCAATTTCTCAGCTACTATCAATTTAAGTTCAGCGTAATTTGAATATCCTAAATCCCTTTCAGAATAGTATAACGCATCGTAGATATTAGACTCTTCAAACAGAAATATTGATTTTTTATGCTCTGTCCAATAAGAATAATAATCCCATGAAATTTCTGTTTTATAAATCGAACTCTCAAAACATATTTTCTCCTTGTCGAATGAGAATGTAAAGTTTGTATTAGCATTTTCTGCAGCTTTAATGCAGTCCTTTTTCCACTTATAACGTTTAATCCATTTGAACAGGACTGTAAAACCAAACCATATTGCTATTATCCAAACAAGTGAAATCAGTGCGATGAAAACTACAATTACAGAACCTAAGGTCCCCGAAGCAAATTGTATTAGGCTAAAAAGGATTACAGTTATTCCAATAAGATAAAAGGTTGGTCTGGCAAACCTATTATAACTCACATAAAATTCTCTTCTAATTAAGTATGAAAGTTGCGCTTCATAATCAGGATTTTCTCTGCTTTTGAAATTTATTGTTATCATCTGGTCTTCTAAATTGAAACGCGTTAGCAGTTTTTAATAGGATTGGAATACTGAATTTCTTCTTCCCGGATTTAACCCGATGTCTTTAATTTAATACGACCAATGTACAACAGCTCTTTAGAAATGCAAAGCTGGTAGCTTTTTAGTGACTATTTTCAAAATTATCTTTTGCTTTTGGAAGTTGTGTAATATGTGCAATTCCAAAAATTTCAACCGTCTGACTTTTTTCTGAGGTAGCAGTTCAATTAAATGATTGCCTGAATGCCAGAGGCGAAATTTTCGCTTTCGTTTTAAATAATTTGCTGAACGACTGAGGGTGTTCAAATCCCAGCTGGTAGGCCACTTCAGACACGGTCAGTTCTGAAGTGGATAATAACTCTTTTGCTTTTTCAATTAATTTATGATGAATATGTTGTTGAGCATTCTGTCCGGTCAGCGAACGAAGCATATCACTTAAATAATTTGGTGACAGGTTTACCTGTGAGGCCAGGTAATGTACGGTTGGCAAACCTTGCTCTAAAGATTTTTCATTGCTGAAATATTCATTCAAAATTTCATCAACCTTATGTAGCAATTCATTATTTACGGCTTTCCGGGTAATGAACTGGCGTTTGTAAAAGCGATGACTATAACCCAACAGCAATTCAATTTGAGAGATCACTATTTCCTGGCTGAAATCATCAATCCTGCTGTTCAATTCTCCTTCTATTATTTTGAAAATTGAAATAATAGTCGCTTTTTCCTGTGCAGATAAATGGAGCGCTTCATTGGCTGCATAAGAAAAGAAACCATATTGGTTGATCTTTTTAGCAAGCGGGTGCGACAGCAAAAAATCGGGATGGATAAACAATAAGTAACCTGATTTCGCCTTGTCATCCGGGCTTTGAAAAGGCTGGTTTGGTGCTGTGAATACCAAACCTCCCTCTCCGAAGTCGTAATAATTCTGACCATACTTCATCGAACCGTTCAGGTCCATCTTGTAAGCAACTTTGTAAAAGTTCAGGACGAGCAGCTCTGGTAGGGAACCCCGGATTATTCTTACATCTTCAAGTTTTACAAGGCTAACTAACGGATGCAAAGGCTTGTCTAAACCAAACGCACTATGCAATTTGGTTAATGATTCGATCTTTAAAAGATGGTTATTGTTCATTCCCTGAATAATTGCGATCCGGATATGTATAACGATTACTATCCGTTCTCTGATGGTAAGGTAAAAATTATTTACTGTCAATACTGCCTTTGGCTTCTGAACTGTTTTGAAGTTCCTGCTTTACTTCTTCCCAACTTTTATCGTTATCATCAAAAGCGCTGCGCAAATAGGCGATGATTGCCATACTAAGGAATGTAACACGGTCAGGATTCTCATCGGTGGTCTCAGATACATCATAACCGGAAATCCCGCCAAAGATGTGTTCTCCATTAAATACGGTGAGTAAACTTTTTGGTGCAGGACTTTGGTAATAAGCATCGGCGCGCCAGTTCTTCAGGTCAGAAAAATTTGGATTCATGTCTTTATCGCCATTTATCACCAGTGCAGGAAGTGTCATTGTTAAAAAATCAGTTCCGCTTATTGGGTTTCCGAAAAGTTTCCTTCCGGTCTCATTCAAACCTTCAGAGCCTCCGGGTAATCCAATCATTACGCTGGCTTTTAATCTTGGTTCTGCGAAATTTACTTTTTCTCCAGTTACCGGATCGGTTACTTCCATGCCGGCAAGCATGGCCACAGTATGTCCACCTAAAGAGTGTCCAACAGCTGCAATATTGGTGGTATTAACTCTTCCACTTAATCCGGGAACAGCGGATAGAATAGGGTGAAGGTTGTCAAGAATAAATTGAATATCCTTTGGCCTGGACTTCCAGAATGTTATGCCCTCCTGACCAATTGGCAATGACAATGTTTTTGAATTGAGATGCGTTGGCTGGATCACTACAAAACACTGAGAAGCGAGGAAGTCGACCAGCGGAGCGTAACCATGAAGTGAAGACAGGAAATTGGAGCGGCCATGACCATGAGAAAGAATGATCACCGGGAGATTATTACCCGAAGCAGGTGCTGATACTTTCATTTGTAAATCCACCGGGCGACCTTCTACCGGAAGCGTAACCGGATGATAAGAAAAGACCGGAAGTTTGCTGCCGGCTAATAAAACAGATCTTCTAGTACTCGTGTTTGATTGTGTCATTTTGTAATGTTTTAATGATGACACAAAACTCAGAAAGCTTTACCAGGGAGATATAACCAAACCGGGGGAGATCGTAGCCAAAATAAGGAAGTTCTATGTTTATTCAGCAGCCGGCATAGCTAAAAAACGTTCTTACATGCTTACTTCTGCCAAGCCACACATACACCGAACACAGCATTATCAGTGTAATAGTTGATAACTGATGTGCCCGAAATTCACTAAAATGTTTTGCAAGGACCAGTTCTCTAAATGTTGCATTTGCAAATGCAATCACTATCATCGGTAGCCAAAGTAAAAAATGTTTGATAGCCATTCTTCGGAAGTTTCCAGGTTAATAATAAAAGGAACAAGGCTTGGAATAAAGTAGAAAACATGCCCATCAGCCACCATTGCGTGAATGCCATATTACCTGCAATTATTTTTGTTAATTGTGCCCATAGCTAATAACTCTTGAAATTTTCCATTCCCCATTTTTCTTTTGCCAGACATGCACAAATTTATAAGTCCCGTTAAGTATTTCAGTGCCGTCCTTGTTTGTGTGATAGAAACGATGACTTCCGATTTGAATTGCTCCATAATCTTTTATGGGTTCAACCTCCAAAGTATTTTTAATAAGCTCTCGTCTTAAATGCAAGTCCGTTGCACAATTGGTAATAAAAGATTTTAATTCATTTTTTAGTGAGACAGTCAATCCGCCAGTGTCATGATAAAACTCCAGGTCATCGGTAAAATATTTTTTATAGGTCAGACTGTCGCAACGATTAAAGGCTGTAAATAAACAACTGTCCGCGAAAGCAATTTCATTGTATAAGTCAGTTTTCGTTTGATCCTTTGTTTTCGAATCATTAATAGTGGCAGGATCAACTTGCTGGGCTATTATCGGGTTGGCTATAAACAGGATGAGAAGAATAAGGCCGGTTGATTTATTTTTCATGAGTTTAAGTTAATTGTCCTGGAAAAAACAAGGGTTACTGCAATGAAAATATCTCTTCGTTTAATCATCACTCTACCGGCATTGCTTCTTCCTCTCCGAATATGTATTTGTTAAACCATAGCCAGTTATGCCATGTTGCAGCCAGTCTCTCTTTTGGTTTATTGATGCCGTGGCCAAATCCTTTATATACAATCAGCTTCGAGGGAATCCCCCTGTCTTGTAAGCCACGGTACAATTCATATGCATTTGGAATAGGGACACGTTTATCAAACTCACCATGTTGTATCAAGGTAGGAGTGGTGGCGTTATTGATATTCGTCATTGGAGACGTTTTAAGATATATATCCATATTACTCCATGGCGTAGCTTCCAGGTATTGACGGGTAAAAGGAGTGACGTCTGTATTTACATAATACGTTACCCAATTGGAGATGCCTGCGCCTACAGAGATGGCTTTGAATATATTTGTATTGGTGGTAAGAAACGCAGAGATATATCCTCCCTGGCTCCATCCCATGCTGCCCATCCTTGAAGTATCGATAAAGCCTTTGCTATTGAGATAATTAATTCCGCTCAATACGTCCCACATATCGCCTACACCAAGATTGCGGACATTCAAGGACCTGAATTTTCCTCCATACCCGCCACTTCCTCGGTAATTAACACGAAGCACAACGGCTCCTTTTTCTACCCATTGCATGATCGGGTATACATAAGCAGGAACGGGATCTGGGAAATCGGTCGCTGTAGGCCCACCATGTATCACAACCAGTAAAGGATATTTTTTCCTGTGATCAAAGTTCCTGGGCTTCAGCAAAATCCCTTCGATCGCAGCACCGTCCTCGCTTTTCCATTGAATTACTTCGTTTATCGGGGTATTCCAGTTGGCAACCTGGGTAGTGCTGTTGCTGATCCTTTTCAATACTGCATTCATTTGCCATAAATACACTTCATTAAGTCCCTCGTAATTTCTGCCTGATACAGCGATCATATCACTATTCTTACTAAACGATACGCTGCTAACGATATCTAGTGGAATGTTTACGGGTTTGGTCTTTCCCGTTTTGGTGTCGACAGAATATAACTTTTGTTTGGTTCTTTCCAGCGCCATAACGAAAAGACCTTTGGTATTCCAGTCAACAACAGATTTGTTTTCATCAATATCCGTGGCGATTTCCATGTTTTTCTGTGTTGCCGGGTCGTAAATAAAGAGGCGGTTATTCTTATAATAATGTGTCACGGAATCATTCACAGTACTGCTGTACACAAAGGCATTTCCTTTTGGGTTCCATCGGCTAAAAAAATCCGCACCAGGGTTGATAACCAGGGGGGTGATCTTTTTATCAGTTATATTGATTGATACTATATCAGAGCTGATTGCAGAATTTATTAAAGGGTCTTGCTGACGGTTAAAAATGATGCTCTTGCCATCAGGACTCCAGTCAAAGCTGCTCACATGGAAATTTCCTTCGGTCAAACGTTTGGCAACAGGCAGTTTAATACAATCTCTTTCCCGCATCACTTTAATGGAATCGGGTTGGGTAGAATTTTTTTTAGTGATATAACAGGGCACTTGTCCTGCAAGCACCACACTATCATAACTAAAGTTCAGCAGCCATAAATGTGTTTGCCTAAATTCTTCACCTTCCACCGCATAACCGCCAAAGCGCTCTTTGATGGATTTATCTTTCTTACTTTCAGCTTCTGTTTTTGAATAAGCGATCTGTGTACCATCAGGGCTCCATTTATAATTTCCAATTCCATCTTCATCTTTGGTTACCTGCATAGCTTCACCGCCATTCACGAGGATGATATATAGCTGACTTTTTTCACCTCTGTCTGCAAGAAAAGAAACAAAACGACCATTCGGGGAAAATTGTGCTGTGGTGCTGCTGGCTTTATTAGTACGTGTCAGTTGAAAAGGCTCTCCGCCATCACGGCTCATCCAGATCTCATTATCATAACTGTTATTGGTCCAGTCAGTAGATGTCACAGTATATAAAAGTGTTCTTCCGTCCGGCGATATCAGAGGTGAGCCGGAGCTTTTTAAACTGATCCATTTTTCAAATGAGACAGTTGCGTTTTTTTGTGAAATACCTACATGGGAAAGAACCAGGAAGAATCCGATATAAATTAGCCGCATATAGTTTGATTGTAATCAAATATAATTGTTTGTCCTTTAGTTTAGGGGAAATTATAAATACCCACACGTGCTAAAAAATGTGGCTTTTTGAAATCGTCAATTGAACATTTACAAATTCAATTCCTGGGTGATTCATAAATAAATCCGGTGATAGAGAATGGATGGAAAGAACCCTGATAGATTAATGGATGGTTGTTTTGTAAGACGAATAAATATCAATTGCATCCTGCACCTGTTTTTGTCCCAGTTGAGCAATCAATACGTCCTCCCATAACTTATTCAGTGCAATAACCAGATTGGCAGCAGTGTCCCACCCCCGGCCCTGAAGATCAGAAAGCAGTACAGTGTTCATTGGTTTATCAGCTGAAGTATGTCCAGCCAAAGCATCGAGTTTTTCGGCAATCACTAAAAGCAGGGTGTATTTTAATTGCCATGAAGCAACGTCCGTAGCATACGCCTGATCAAAATGTTCCTGTAATTGCTGTCCATATTTTTTGTAGGCAGTTATAGCTTTATCAGGATCTTCTACTTCAAGGTTAAATCCTTCGGGCGTTTTAACCCTGCGTTTTGGAAGCGCCATAAAATCATGGTTGAATTTTTTGTGTATGGCATTTAATACAGGATCGGAACCACCAAAGTCGAGCTTGGAAGTTTGTTTGCCGGGTTTAAAAAGAGAGTGGTCGAACATTTTTTCAACCGCAAGAACTTGCAGATAAAAATCTTTTTCTGCCCCTGTGAATTTACCGGGTAAACTCCATGAAAAGGATGCGGTACCAAGAAGGGGACGGTCCTGCAGAATAAGTTGGAATTGCAGGTATTGATTTTCGACAGACAACCCTTTAGAACCGATAGTATAATTCCGGTAAAGCATTCGCTCCGTTTCACTTACTGGTGAATTGGACTGTCCGCTTTCAAGGGTTTTGAGAAAATAAATATATAGTGGTCTATAATCTTCCGAGGTCTTTTTTTGAACGATCCTTGATGCATCTTTAAGCAGGGTTTCTGCAGCTCCAGGTTGCTTTTCCATAGCCTGCTGCAGGGTGGCCGGTGGCTGCGGTAGTCTTTTCATGAACTCCTCAAGTGACGCTCCATCCTGTGCTGTTGCGGGAAGGGAAAGAAGCAATGCCCACAACGTTTGGAGGGTGCATGCAAATTGTTTTTTCATTTCTGTAGTCTTTTGCGGAATGGGTGAAGCCGCAAAATAACTGCGTACTGATGTGAAGCAAATCAGCAACAGCATCGATTTATTCAATTCAGTATTAATACGTAGATGGGGTGAAACTACCAAAGAGTTCTCGCAGGTCATTACCTGGAGTGACAAACTGTATCTGTATCATTCGTCAACATCAAGGCATGACCAGCTGGTGAATTCCAGTCCTTAAAAAAACCTTAACAGTAATAATATTGTGATGGTACAAATCCTATACTTCTGGCTGTTTTATTTATTATTTGATTTTGATTGCAAAAACTTTGAAGTAATGAAGATTATTCCGGGTCTGATTGTAAAATAAAGAGTGGCAGCAAGGATAATTAATATTGCGCCAATCAAAATAGGAAGTACTGGTCCAAATGTAAAGGTCATACCCAATACAAATCCCAGGAGGTATTCTGATTTACTAATTGGAAAGATAATGGCTGCTGGAAATAAAGCCAATAGCATGTAGCCGGGTACATTTTGGTTGCCCATTGAGAAAAATACGGACAGAACCACTCCGAAAAGAAGAGCGCTTATAAACCCAAAAATCGCACTGTTAGAGGTTGAGATGTGTGGATACAGATTTTTCTTACCTGAGATTCTCTCGTCAATTCGATACAAAAGAAACCAGGTTAGTACGGGCAGTAAAAGTCCACCCCACCAATTTGAAACAGCGGGCAAATCTTTATCAGCTAAAAGATGGTGACTGGGAACCCCTCCATGATAGTGATCCCACGCCAAAAGCAACCAAATTAGGATTGTCACGATTGCAGTCAGGTAAATGCGGGTCTTTAAAATCATTATTTTGAAAATTATACTGAGAGTATAAATGGACTATGGGTTACTGATGAATGAAGATATATTGCTTCATCCAGAATGCAATAATCCGGATTCTTAAGTCAAACTCATTCTGCATAAAGCCGGCTATTCGTTGCCGCTGATTCATCGCTTATTGATAATTGCAACAGTAAATCGACTGATGCAAATAATTTTGTTCTGGTCATTATAAATCCGAATGTCCCAGACATGGGTCTTATTTCCTAGGTGAATAGGACAACATACTGCTTTAACCTCTCCGGAGCTAACTGGTCGGAGGTGATTTGCATTTATTTCTAAACCAACACAGGCATACTCATCAGTGTCGATAATTAAACTGCTTGCAAAAGTTCCTATAGTCTCTGCAAGTACTACCGATGCTCCTCCATGTAGAATTCCGAATGGTTGCCGGGTCCTTTCGTTTACTGGCATTGTTGCTGTCAGAGAATTTTCGTTCCAGTCTGTGAACTTAATACCTAAAAAACTTCCGAGGTATTCAGGATAATTATTTAGGCCTTCGAGATTTATTTCAGCTTTCCAAATCATGGATTAATTTTTCTATTTTTCTTTCTGATTTGCGTCTGTCTGACTTGAGTTTTTGTTGATATTTGTTATTGTCACTTTGAAAGTGCACATTACTTTCAGTCAGCCAAGAACCTTGTCTAATCATTAAGCCATTCCAAACACAATTGTCATAACCGCAATTATTTTGAGCGATAAAGTCCAAGCGTGTTAAAGTCTTTATACTTCTTATGATTCTCAATGTAAAAGAATTATTCCTCTAATGTTAGAGTATTAAATTTTTGTCCTATTTCCATTCTATCATTGTTAGAGTAGTGTCGGTTAATCTTGCTGCCAAAGCCTTGTTAAACGGCTGTTCTTTTTTTCACTAAGTTATTGTTTTGAATCTTATGCCATGCCAGTGACCAAATAGCCAACTCCATTTCTTTCTTAGGGAATTATCTTTAATTTTCCTGACTCGTTTATTTTGGTCATTCAATTTGAATATTGTGCTATCGGAGAATTCATAGTTCGTTATGCGAAAAGCTCTTTCGACTATTGCGATTGAATCGGTAACCCGCATAGTAAAGGGTCGTTGAAATTTAATGTAATGGTTTAAAGTAAGTTTGTTTCCTTTTCTCTCATATGACCCAAATTCCTGCCAACTTAAATCATATTCATTCTGCCATTTAAAGGTGGAGTCTGAATACAATTCAAAACTCTCATAAATTAATCCATTTGAAAGGATTCCATAATACCGGACAGTATCTTGCCCCGATACGGCCTGGATCCAAAAGGTTCCTATAATCAATAATACTGTAAGTTTTATATTCAAAGAGGTCTGTTTAATAGAAAGAAAATGAAGAGAAGCTATCATAGTTACCTTTTAATTCCTTCAAGAAATAACATGGATCTTTCCAATGCTGTTTCCCCATCTTTATTTAATGTAAATTGGTATTCATGTGCCAATTCGGGAATATGATTGTCGGGATAAAATAACGTATCAATCGGGATTCCTAATGATGATAGCTTATTCGCTATCAACCTGGATTGATTCAGTAAGGGATCTTTATTTCCTGCCGATATAAAAACCGGAGGAAATGAAGTGGTGAGATAATTGGTGACAGAAGCCGTCTTAGCATAAGAGTTATTGGAAATGTCTTTCATACCAAAATAAGCCCACTTGACTGTTTCAAGAAAGGATCCAAAAGATCCTTCAGTGTTCAGATTATCCACTTCATAGATCCCGCAATACAATAGTAATCCTTTTAACTGACCGGGATGGATTCCTGGTCTGACTTTAGTGATAGTAGCATAATCAGGATTAGTGATCACATTAGCGGTAGCCGCTGAAATCATTGACCCGCCTGAGTCTCCGGCTAACACTATAAATGAAGTATCCGCATGAAGTCTTTCTGCATTGGCAGAAATATAAGCTAGGGCATTATTTAGTTGCTGAATCGGAACCGGATATTTTCCTCCTGGTGCAATCGAATAATCTATGGATATTGCAAGGTATCCTTTACCGGCCAGGATTTTACAGTAATTAGCAATCTGTCCCTTATTACCTGAAATCAATCCTCCGCCATGTGTCCAGACAATAACGGGAAGGTTATTTTTTACTTTTAGAGAATCAGTATGAAAATACGCATCCATTAAAGCTTCCTTATCGTTTTCATCATACCGAACATCTTTAAGTTCAGCTATCTTCTCCGGAACATATTTCTCCAGTTCATTATTGACCCGGATGGCTTCTTTGTCGAAACCGTATCTGATGATCCAAACCGCAGGATATGGTGAAATTTTAAATGAAATAAACAATACGGCAACCAGGATAAGGACCACGATAATGGTTCGTTTTAAAAACTTATTCATAATTGGGATTTATATCCATACCATATTTAAGTTTTTCTCATTCAAAATTCTCATTTTGTTTAAAGATCAATTTAAAACAATGCCGTAAACAAATCAACCTTCATTAATGAAATTTTCTCCCGTTACTCAACATCTCCAAAATTTCATGTAATCGCTTTTCCCTGGTTTCGTGTTTCTTTGCTGTTTGCAATCTCCAGGCAATTGCATAAATATTTGTCTTATTCAATCCGTCAAAAAATGATTTTGCTTTTTCATTGACAGAAAGCATTTGTAAAAAATCTTCAGGCAGCTTCATGTTTTTGGCAGAATCATAAGCGCTCTGCCAGCGACCATCAGCCTTTGCCAATTCTATTTGTTGTAACCCGGCTTTCGTCATTTTGCCCTCCTTGATTAAGCGCTCTGCTATTTCTGTATTTCTTTTAGACCAGATACTTTTAGGTCGGCGAGGTGTAAATTTTTGAATATAGGAGATAGCATCATACTTGTCCTTTTGCCCGTCAATCCAACCATAACATAAAGCCTCTTCAAGGGCTTGGGCATAGGTTACGGTTTTCTCGCCCGAATCTTTTTTAAACAATTGCAACCAGATACCATTTGATAGGCCATGATTCTTTTCCAACCAGTCTTTCCAATCCCCGGAAGAAGAGAATGAAATAACAGGAATCGACCTTGAGTTATTGGATGTTGTTTTCATAGTAAACGCTTTGCCGTTTCCATATCCGTCTTTTTTTCTTCAGAAAGATCTAAAAAATATTTTGCCTGCCAATCCTTAGATTTTAGTGCTTGTTTACTTGTTGGCATATCCCAGGCAGGATAAACCCTCATACCACGCTTCCCGTCACTTGCATTTCCAGATAAAACTTTGAATTCGTATAAAATGCTTTTAGGAAATATAAACAGTCCAAAATTATTGGCCTTCCTTGTTGCGATAATATATAAATCTACATTGTCCGAAATGTCAAATGGTACTGTTATCCCACTCTTGTTGCGCTTCCATATAGTTACAAATTGTCCGATTTTTGTCGGGGTAATTTTCGCTGTCCGAAAAACCACATTTCGCCCGTTAAGTTGAAATCTATGAGCAGAATAATTCTGGCTTTCCAATTCAACTTCAACCTTTGATAGTTCAAGTCCGCAAAGTTTGAATACTGAATTATCAATATGATCAAGTTTAGAATATAAAGGATTGGTTTTGCTCAAAGTAAATTTATTCATTTTATCAGGTTATGAAATTGACTTTTTACCGTCAAACTTCTCCCTTGCTTCTTGTGTAACTGGAGTAAATAAATTAATGAGATTGCCATCAGGATCACGAAACAATAGAGATTTATTACCCAAGGGCATTGTAGTTGGCTTTTGCACAAGAAAAGTTTGAAGCAAATCAATTAAGCGTTCATAGACTTGCTCAACATCGTCCACCCTAAATTCGATTATGGCTGAATGGTTTTCTGCCTGTGCCACTTCCAATCCACCAAAAAATTGTAGCGTACGGGTGCTGCCAATCGCCAATGTAGCAGTGGAAGTTTTCAGTTCTGCAAAGTCTGGTGTGTATTGTACGGCTGTTATTCCGGTTACCTGTTCATAAAAGTTGACTAAGCTCTCAACGTTGTTTGTGATAATACGTACCGATACTAAATTCATGTCCTTGTCATTTGTTTGCACAAAGAAAACACGGGCTTATGACAACAGTATGTCAGCAGTGACGAAAAATAAAAGCATTATCTGAAGCTTAATCAATTATTAGATTCAATTTGCGGTGCCTTTTATAAGTATTAATTACTTCGTTTAAATAATCCGGTAAATAAATTAATCAGGTAGATTAATTGTGCTGACAGGAATAAACCAATTAATATTATAAAGGTACTATTGAATAATTTCTTCCATTTCAAATCAGCGTTCCATTGACTGAAGTTTTCAATCGGATACCCGGTCGTTAAATTCCCGCTTAAAAGAATAAGCAGATCAAGAAATACTAAAGTCAGGATAGTTGCTAAAATATGGATCCAGGTAAGCTTTTTAGATTTTAAAAACTTAAAAGTCACCAGGTATAAAAACCAGATGAAAAAGGAGGTTATACTTAAAATTCCAAAAGCAATATTGGGGTCGATAATATAATATGTGTCGGAAATATGAAGGTCAAGTGTATTATTAAATGTAAAGAACGATGGCAGGAGAGATAGAATCCCTGACAGGATTAATAAATTATATGGTCTTGATTTTAAATGCAGGGTGTGTAGTTTTTAATAGATGCAATATAAATGGCACCTAATTGTTTTTTGAATAGTAATTTATACCTATTACCAAAAAGCCAACTCCATTTCTTTCTTAAAGATGTTTCCTTAATTTTCCTGACCCTTTTATTTTGGTCATTCAGTTTGTACAATTTATCCCCTGAGATCTCATAGTTTGATATGCGAAACGCTGTACCGATAATAGCGATTGAATCAGCAACCGTCATTGTAATAGGATTATAAAATTTTATGAAATGGGTTAAAGTAAGTTTGTTCCCTTTTTTTTCATACAGCCCAAATTCCTTCCAACTTAAATCATATTCATTCTCCCATTTAAAGGTAAAGTCTGGATACAATTCAAAACTTTCATAAATCAATCCATTTGAAAGGACTCCAATATACCTGACAGTATCTTGCCCAGGCAGATCCTGGATTGTACAGTTTCCTATACTTAATAATACCAAAGCTTTATGATTTTCCGAATAAAAATTAAATGCACCGATGCCCGGTGTTGTTTGATAGAAACCGTCAAGACGATTTTTGTATGTGCTATTCGAATTTTGTCCTTTAGCAAATTGTATAATTAGAAGGAGAATAAATATTAAGGGAATACGCATCATTTACTTTGTTTCTAACTTAAGAATTACGTTTTTAGACCCATTATTGAAATAGCCAATACGCACAAGAAGACCTTCTTTAATTGCACCTCCTTTAGATGCTGCATTATTATATCCATAATCCGTTAAATCATAGTCGGAGTATTCAAATGGAACCCCTCCAACAGTAAATCTTTCCGTGTCATGTCCACCTTCAGGCATAGGATGGTAATTTTCAACTATACCCTGAACCGTCTGGTATAATTTATACTGGTAAATGCGATTTGTCTTATTGTATGTTGAAAACTGAGATGGTATAACAAATGCAGAGACCAAAATTGCAAAAGAGGAAAATATAATACCGAAGAACATTCCGGATTTCCGCTTGTTAGTTCCAAGGGTTGTTTTTGCATTTTTGTCTACTACATTTTTATGGTAGAGAAATATGCCTATTCCTATAAAAACAAAGATCAATAGAAATAGCATTATTCCATAGTCTGGCGAACGTTCAGAAAACTTATATATAAGCTTGAAATTATCCATTCGGTTTTGAAGTAGTTCTATTTGTCAGACGGGAATATTTTTTGGAGAGTGTATTATGCCTACAACTTTAGTGTTAACGGTTCGCTTCTTTCTTTCTGAATTTTTTTCTAACCATTCTGTTTTACTCTTTCGAGTCCATTTTGAATTCCTGTCTTTATCATATTGCCATACCCACTATCGGTAAGATAATTTGTGAAAGAAAATGCAGTCTGATAATTGGATTTTGCGTTATCATAATCTTTCAGGTCTTCATAGCATTTTCCAACATTAAGGTAAAGTGAAGGCAAAGTTCCTTTTACAGATTCGTCTTCTATTTGTAAAGCATGCTTCAATGCCACTTTATCCCATTCCAATTTGTCGGAAATGCTTTTTTGATGTCGTGCTACATAATGAGCAGCGGTGAATTTCTCAAAATCAGTTATCGCTAATTTCCAGGCTTCAATAAAATGGTTACCTGCATCCAGTAGTTGTCCTTGTCCTTCAAGCTCCATTCCTTTAGCGCAAAGCTGAATTACTTTATTGTCCTGATCAAACTCCATCATGTTTTAATTATCATTTGTTTGATGTGAATTGTAAGATTGACTTCTCTCTTAAACTTCTTCACCTGCGTATTGTAAGTACCCCATTTATCAAACAGACTTAAATTAGAGTCTTTTCATTTTTCAATAAGTTCCTATGCCATTCCTCCGGTGTTAGATTGTTCAGTGCTTCATGAGGTCTTCTTTCGTTGTATTCGATT